>Ga0065711_1027697_pt1 | contig 46640 bp, 21 predicted proteins | sample Hoacrofraction12_FD_59098 | JGI IMG/M metagenome (GOLD analysis project Ga0065711, IMG submission 59098) | Hoatzin crop microbial communities from Cojedes, Venezuela - Epithelial fraction 12 v2 (version 2) | ecosystem: Host-associated > Birds > Digestive system > Esophagus > Crop | place...
TGCGGGGCTGCGGGTGCCCGCCGGGCCCCGGGCCGCTCGGCGCCGCGACTCGCCGGCCGAGTGTCCCCGCTCCCGAGCCTGCCGGACCGGGCTGCTGCGGAGAGGGCTTGCTGCGGCTGAGGTGTTGCAAGGCAAAGAAAAATCGCCGCTCGTCTTTCAGTCGCCTCGGTTGGGTACGCGATGTAATTTATGGGTCGAAAAAGCTCAAATTACGTATTTCCGTGCAAAGTGGGGTTTTATGTTGATAGACGACCAGACAGCCCCCTCCCTGCCCTCTTGCCTAGTTTGTGTGTGAAGTATTCTCTCTGTCTTGCAGCTCCGCTCCTCTCTGCTGATTTTTGTTGATTCTTTTGTTAGCTAATTGGCTGTAATCAGACTTTTCCGATTTTTTTTTTTAACCCTATGATTTAATCCTTTTGAGGCTTCAGTTTTTCAGAGAGAAACAAATTAAAAAAAAAACAAAAAAAAGCTCGACCACTCGATGCTTGACTGCTCGCCTCTTCCCGCAGGTGGTTGCGCCTTTCGCTGGGGATTATCCTGAGAATCACTTCAGAGTGTTGGTTTCAGGGCATTTTTAGTATTGTCAAGGCAAACGTTTGGCAAACATTGGCAATTCGAATCAGCTATGAATCATTCTTGTCGTCTGTGAAATGTGCGTTCTGTAAACTTGCTAGTTGGGGCAAGTAAATTTCAAACTTCAAGTTGATTGCAAAATGCTTGGGTTCACTGGTTGCGGCGCACAACGCTGATTTCTTCTTCCTTTTCACTGCTGAAATGGCTGAAACATACCTGGTGTTATACAGACAAGTGAGCTCTGGGCTTTGCCTCAATAGTTTCCAGATAAACAGCGTTAAATTAGTGAGCGAAGTTTGTGTTATCACAAAGAAGCTTGAAGAGCAGTTTCCTCTGTCTCCAGTGAGGTGTATTACATGGGATTGTGCAAGGCATGTGACTTTCCTAAATCCTCGGTTTCCAAATGGCTGGCTTCTCTCTTCTCCAGACGTTTTCAGATTTGATTAGTTAGAACATAAAGCGTTACTTTCTATGAATTACATTTAATCTGTTAGATCGTGCTTTTGTCAGGTGAACCTTTGGCTTTCCCTGCATAACATTAAAGGCTTTTTATGATATTCCTATGGAGATCTTGAGTACAAAGCAAGTAGCAGTAACTCCCAAGCAGATCTAACATACCGTTTTCATTAGATACGGCAATACAGCTGGCAGCTTTGGTGATTGCTGCTCTTTTGTAGTTGTAGCTTTTAAATTATTTTCAAGATAAAAATGCTATCAAGAGCACAACCATTAAACTTTCCAATAGGAGAAAAGGTCAGGTTTTTTTCTCTCGCGTGTTGCACTGTATCTCAGTTCTGACTATCTGTAGTCTCTTACTGATTCATGTCCTTAATTATTACTAAGGACTTAACAGCATACCTTGGACTTTAACTACAGATCTCTCCTTTACATGAGTTTCTTGGATCCCTCCTTACATCACTTGCAGAATGAATACTCTGCTGTGTGGTTGGTTTGGATAACGGTCCAAGAGACACAAGGTTAAAAAGCAACAGCTGCATCTGGATAGTGGCAGACTCCCCATCTTGAGTCCTTGTTTGTGCTGCCTTGCCAGCTATGTTGTTAAGAACTGGCAGCTGGTACCGTTCCCTGGTTGAGAACTCCCAGACTGTGTGTGGGTTAAAACCATATTGTGAGTGGGCTAAATACATCGTGTTTATAGAGTCCTTCATTTGTAGCTATCTCAAGTCTGGCATCAGCAAATGAAGATGAGAAATGGTATCTATGTGTGTTGCAAAACTCTCAAGATGTTCTGCTCTGCAAGGCTTCTGTTGTCCCTGTTGTGGAAGTGGCAACTTTTCCAGTGGGTGAGGCGCTTGCCAAGGTGGCATTATCTACAAGATCATGGCTTGTGGATTCTCATGGCTCTGACACTTTGCTCCTGGTAGTTCCCTTTCTTTATGCAGCTTTAAACCCAAGTGTTGGACTGAGGCTTTTTGCAAAGCACCTGCCGTGAGCTTTGCCAATAACCTAGCAGAATAAGTGAATTTTGAATTGTTTAAAAGCCCAATTCTTAAAGGCAGACTGAAAGTAAAGGTTTTAGCCTCAGAAACTTTGCAACAATATTAACTTTCCCTTTAAAAGTTGGAAAGCTAAAAAAAAAAAAAAATCATCCGGAAATAAGCTATAGAACTATAAGGATTGATGTGGTGGTGGCAATCTTCTAAGGTAAGCTTGGCCATGTAGAAGTTGTATGTGTCTAAGTTAATCACCACTGTTCGCTCTACAGTCAGCTGGGAAAGAAGAGCCTTCAGAAATCGGTTCTTGAGCAATTTGTCTGAACTGTTAGTTGCATTACAAAAAAAAATAAAAAAAATTATAAAGTGTTCAATGGCAAACCAGATTTTTTTTTTTGTCCTTTGGTTTCTTGATACATTTTCGTTGGAGTCTAACCGTGCTGGATGGTTTCTTAAAGAGTTGCGAGTGCTGCTAATGCATGTAATAACTTCACAAGTGGTTAACCTCAAGGAAGGAGTGCCTGTCTTTGTGTGCATTTGGTATGAGCATGTGTTGTCTTCAGGACTACGGCCGTAATTGTGACCAGATGAATTTGAGTTCTAGGAAACACAACTAGAAGCCTCATACAACTGGAAACGTTAGGCGTTGAATCTTTGCTGCTTGTAGGTGGTGACAGTTTTGCCAGGACCTTAAACAGGGCCAGAAATCCTTCTGAAGGTGTCTATATGGGTAAGGTTGCTTCCCAGGTAGGGATTATGAATCCCCTGTTGACTTCTGCAATCAATTTTCACCATTTTTTAAATGTGCGAATAAGGTGAATGGTGTGGAAGGTCCTATTTCTTTCAAAACTTAAGGATATAAAGTTTCAGAGATTGAGATTTGAAAAAACTGAGAAAATGCAGTCCTATGGGGATACCAGGTGACAAGCATCAGGGTTCCAGGATTCAATTCTTTTCTGACAGCTATGGACGCAAATACACTAGTGCATTAATTAGAGCAGAAATGCACTTTTTAAATAAATGTCCTGATCATCTGCACTTACTGCACTTCAGTTTGCATCTCAGAGGACATAAACTGATTCTGTTTGGGATAAAATTGAGTTCAGAAGAACTCCCGGAGCTCATTTATTGTACTCCAAGTGCTAATGCAAATTCAGTCTGCAGGATCAGATTGGAGATAATTGGAAGTAAGAGCCGCAAAAAGTGGTGTGAAAGCTGTGCCCTTAATGCCAAGTGTTTCACCCTACAGCTCTGCCCCTATTGGCAAGGTTTTACACTGCTTGCTAGTATAAACAGGTTATAGCATCTTGACCAACTTGTTACCAAATTTTTAAATGTAATATAATCCTTAGTATATATTTACAGAAAAAATACAAGGGAAAATCTAAACCTTATAGCATAATGTTGAAAGAGAGAAGACGTCAATGCATGTGTCCCTTAGGTAACTGTAGAAACAAATAGCGCTTTAGCAATAGAAAATAGTCTTAAAGGAAGTAGGTTACTGAAACGTATAGGTTTCTTAAACATCAGTTCTATAGAGATACAGTTGGTGGAAGGGAGAATAAAATTAAAGAGTTTTTGCCCTCGCCCATCCTGAAAATTGTTCAATGGGTACTTTTCTGACAGTAAATATTTCCTAGTGTTGAAAATATTTTCTCAGCAGTGATATGTTAAGGTTTATTAGTCCATTGCAGTGACATGTTTAGAAATGCATGTAAGACTTTCTTGAAGTTTACATTTATTGGAAGAGGTCATGCAATCGGGATGTCTTGATTAGTTGTGCCATTACTTTAAATCAGCACTCGGTGATTTCATCTCGTATCACTCAGGGGCATTCATATGAAATGAGAAACAAGTCTCTGAGTAACAAACCACTGCTGAAGTGCCTCCGGCTCATTCTTTGCAGAGTAAGGCAGTTTTTCTGTGTTTGATACTGACAGGGAAGGTGGGATAGACAGATTGCGATCCTACCGATATGTTTTATCTCATAAAGTCATTTATCTTGAATATTAAGTGTGTTTTTTAAGCTTTGTTGCAGACCTTCCCCTTTAGAAAGACAGAACTAAGTGAAACTCCTAGGAAGGAGTCCTGAAAGAAACAAGTAGCAGCCCTAGAAGTAATGAAGGAGCGAGCCAAAAAGCAGTGTGGGAAAAGAACCTGAAAATGTATGTGTGTGTGTGTGTGTGTGTGCCAGTTATTTAGTAATAACAGTAAATACCTGCATAGAAGCCCTGTGTGATCAGGAGTGTGTGCTGTGGAGTTTGGGGAATTAGACTCCCTGGAGGAGGGCAGGATCTGCACGAACACAGGGCATCAGTGAAAGGGGAAATAGAGTATTGGTACAACATTATTTTTGGCTGTGATTCGGTTGCCTTAATCTAGGTATGGAAAAGACGTGCGAGCCTAAGTTAGTTGCCACAGTCTTTCTGGAGGAGGATTCACCTTGTTCGAAAATAGATCAGACGGAAAGATCCTCTGGAGGTGTTGTGTTCCTTCTACTGACTATAAACAGAGCATCAGGTGACTATCTCTGATGTCCAACTGGGCATCCGGAGTTAAATGAGATGTGATTCGTCTTGCTTTATTGAGGTAACTGAACTAAATGGCTCAGCACAATTCCTTCAGCTTGAAACAGGGGACAGAACTCCCTGGTGTGCTGCAGGATCCTATAAAGGTGCTCCTGTAGTACAAAACTATCCTAATATTCGAAGAGCAGGCAGCGTGCTCCAGAGCTGAGATTGAAAGCGGAGCTGCTGGTCCAAGCGTCGCAGACTGCCTGGTGAGCTGGAGAGGAGGGATGTCCTTCTGCTGAGCTGTGTTTCTTGTTTCATTATGCTCTTTTAGGCCAAGTTTCAGTTGGCATTTATAGACATGAATATTTATAGAAACTAATTCTCTCTGTGGGCTCTTAGGTTTGCCAGCTGTGAAGTGAAATGAAAGAATTATCTTTAATTTACTTTTGAAAATGGGAGTGGGTATACGATACAGTAATTTTGTTCTTTTGTTATCTGAACTGGGGCCCCCTTGTGAACAGAAGGTACCATTTTGCAGAACTGCATGGTGGTTTTGTGGTTGTGTGGTTGATGGAGATGCATGGAAAAAGCACTGCTAAGCATTTTTGAAAAGAAAAAAGTATTACTAGCTGCATAACTGAAAGTTGGGCTAGTCAAGCTCCACAGCACCAGGCCAGTTTATTTTCTGATAAAGTGGTTTCAATGGAACAGCTGTAGGGAAGAATTTGGCCTGTGAGGTTTAATGATTAGTTGCTGTTTAATTGCTAGCTGCTCCTGAGGACAGAAACTCGCCAGCAGAAATGCTTCTTTCTCTCTGATCCTTGCTATGTTGCTTCCAGTTCACTGGAGCTCAAATATTTACCTCGCTAAAAATTATATCCCTTATATAAAAATTACATGTGGTGGAAACATCAGGTGCGTGTTCCTAAATCTCATTCCAAGTTACAAGGTACGTGAGTTCAGCATGAGGAATAAGATCTCGGCTGACAGGTGGATGGATTTCTGGGGGGAATTCACTGCCAGAATCTCAAATGTCGCAGAAGGGGATGAAGCTGAGGTAGAATAGATTGGGCAGATCTGGGCTTTCTCCTCCTAAATAACTCATCTCTGACCTCTGCAATTTAATTGTCAAAGTCTCTCTGAATGGATACAGCTGTGTTAGTTTATCACACTACATGTGTGCTCAGAGTTTGGCACCAGCGCTCGCTTTGTTTCCAGAAAAGATTGCTAATTCTCCTGGTGCTCAGTCCAGGCTACTGATACGAATGTGCTTGGGGCGAAGAGGGGTTGCGGGCAGCCATAGACCTTTGGGAGCTGCAGCTCCAAACAGCGGCATTAAGCGCTTCAGTGACACTGAAACAGGCACTGACTTTCAAGTGATAATCCCTTCTTTTCAGGAAATTTGTTTTGAAAAAACTGAAATTCCTCCAATTCTGCGAGTTTTCAGTCGTCTGTAACATGTTTTTGTTTGTGTGAATTATGCTGGTGTCAAATTTACAGCTCTGCCACAGTGAGTCACTGCCAGTCTTGGTAACAGAAATAGAGAGTCCCAGTCCCTTTGTGGGTCTGTGCCTTTGTGAAAGAGGGAGGTAAAGATCTCAAATATTTTAAAATCTACTTGTCTGCCCCCCATTTCCAAAGCTTGTCCGCAGGGTGAGGCAGCCTTTGCCGAAGGGTAGCTGGATGCAGCTTCCCCAGAGCTGGCAGGAGAGCTGTAACGCTGCGTTACCGTTGCTGTGAACTGGTATTTCCACATATCATAACGCCGTGCAACTGAGGCGTGTCGTGGGCTGAGGAGCAGAATAACCGTGGTGCCTTAGGGCGACGTGGGGTGGGGTGGGGAGGTGGGGTGTCCTGGCTGTGCTGCTCCCCTTTGCAGGGCGGGCTCAGTAAGCAGCCGTGCTGTCCAACAGCTGCTGGGAGTGTCACCCAAGATGGGTTGCCTAGGGGAGCATAGTCTGGCTCCAAACCTTTTAATGAAAAAAGGCCTTGCCAGTATTATCTGAGTGCCTGGCATCCATCTCTACGTCTGCAGTGCTTTATATTGATTTTTCAATGAAATGAGTGAAGTCTTCATAAGGTTCTTATTGCTTTGTTTTCTGATTGCTCCGGAGTAATCAGACTCCGGAGCCTTCAAGGCAACAGTAAGCCTGTCTTAAACTTGAGGGGGCTTGGGTGGGAAGGAGGTGTCAGGGTTGGGGCTTTCTGGTGGGTCTCGGGTTTGTGTTTTGTTGTTTGTTTGGTTTTTGGTTTTGTTGTTTTTTAGACTGTTGCTCTGCTAAAGCACATGGGTACCACAAAACAGGTTATGCATAAACCAGACCTGATGCCTTCCTTTAAAGAAAATTACCTTTGGGTTACACAATGTCTGACAGCACCCGGAAACGTAACGTGAATGAAATTCCTGTCTAAAAATTTGGGACGTAAAGTATTGCATTACTCAAGTCCGGTGGAACGTGTGTTCATGACTTCACTTGTCTTACCATGTGACTTTCATCTTACTCTCTTAGCATCCACATCCATAATTTCAAAGTGTAGGTAAGTAGAGCATACTTCTAGATATATAGAATGGCAGGGCACCTAATGCAGTTAAACTTTACACGGTTTAATGATAAAACAAATGTCTGCAGTCTGAAACTGAAGAGTTAGTTGTCTGAGAAGGAAAGAATAGTGAAAAGTCTCACTTTTTTCTTTTTTTTTCTTTTTGAGTATGGATTTGCTGTAGCCAGCTAAATTATGTTATATTCTCAAAACATGGAATTTTGAAAGTTCACACAGAAATAGGAATGTGATTTGATAAGTGGAGATTTTTTCATGCACCTATAAATAGCAGTTTGTTTAATTTTAGCTTCTGTGTACCATGTGCAAGTACAGATGCCTGCAGCGCTTGCGTACCACTGGCTTAAGCCAGGCATACGAGGAGCTGCCATCGCAGAAGCTTCTCCAGCAAACAGTTTGGTCTGTGGGGAGCCTTTACCCCAGGGTGTCTGCACAGCTCTGTCAGTGTGCGGTGCTCCCTGCTATTCCACTTTTGGCGTTTACTTTGACAATTATGCCCAAACTATTTGAGTGATTAGCTGTTGTCCGTGTCTTTATTTTGTCTATTCTTAATGATTCTGTTTTATGATCTGCTGGTTGATAGCCTCACAGATGCGTTGGTGCAGTGACTGTTTGTTTGAGCCGTTCCAAGCACTGTGAAACCAGGGACTGTGCCTCACTCTGTGAGAGCTGATTCACATGAATTTCAGTGTATAATGCTACATATTTGCCAACACCCTGAATGCTTTGTAACTGGGCACTTGTGTCAGGTTAAAAGACGAGCATCTCGGGGAAGCCGTACAATAATGTTGGTATTAACTATTTGATGCGGTTGAGCGTGAGGTGCAGCTGGTCCTCCTTCCTGCTGTTGATACTCAGACTTGCAATGGCTCCTTGTGTAGCTTCCTCAGCAGGATACCAACCGCAAGAAGAGTAATTTGCTGTCTCCATGTGCCACGGGTTTGCCTCTCACCTGTGTACCCCTGCAGCACTTACATGATCTCATGTAGATAGTTGGTAGAGTGTCTTGGATTCCTCTTCTGGAATGCAGAATGTTGCCTGCTGTCTCAGGCACAGCTAACTATCAAAGGGGGAGTACCATAAAGATGAGCAGCTGCTGCTCGCGGAACCAGATGATGCCAAAGTGTTGGTAGTTAGAAAACAGAGTATTCTGAACTTCGTTTTCAGCAAAGGGCTCTACTCCTTTGCACCAGAGCGAAGCCACACCTTGTGTCCTCTTCCCTGTGAACTTCCAGAGATGAGTAAGCAACACTCAGGATATTACCTCTACTGTCATCTTACTAACCCTGCTCTCTAGGTAGGGACCTGCTGACAGATCCTACGAAACAGGTTCTTTTTTTCCTCTTATGAAACATGTTTTATTTCTACAAACACCACTTTTTAGTGTGTGTTAGTAAAAACAAACGAAACCTCCAGTAAACTCAAAACCAAACAGAAAGTGAAGGATTTTCTCATATCCTCAGTTCTATATCATGCTAGTATACTTTGCATTCTTATTTCATGTTTCGACAATTAGACAAATATAATTAGGAACAAAGGTATTAGACGATAGTGTTGCAAGCATACTATTTTGTACTGTGTATGAATTTGACTTGTCAAGATCTTTGTTTCTACTTCATGGATAGTTTTTTGTAGTAGTATATGAAATACTGGGTCCCTTTAAATTCAATTTTTGCTCAAGCATGTTTGTTTTTCTAGAATTGCTTTTCATTCTGTTGAAACAGGGGTAGTCATGCTAAAGGAGCAGCACCATCAAGTCTAAAGGGCCTATATTTAGAGTGTCTAAAATAGAGAGTGACAACAAACATCATATTTGTGGGTTGCCCTGAAGGGCTGCAGTGTCCTGGCATCACACTAAGTTGCATAATCTCAGTTGATTCTCCAGACACTGGAAATGAGGAAAGACCAGTTGGATCATCCAAGGAGTTTTCTGCATGTTCCCTGTTTTACCTCTTCCACAGTATTGTTTTTTGTCTGGCTTTAAATAATTAAGCAGGACTTCCTTAAACTGGGAGACAGCCTCACATTTTAAGGTTGCCTTTATATATAACCATCAAACAGCATCTCCCTTATAACAGAAATCCTTTTTTAAAGTATTTTCCTTGGAAAGGTGCTGCTGACACAGCTTAGAAGTTATAAAAGATGTTACGTAGAAGTACAGCTATATAGAAGTTATTTTTATATCTATAGTTGTTAGTTATATGGAAATACAGAGAAGGCATGAACAGAAGACTGCTTTCTCTCTGTGTTCCTAATTTCCCTTTCCAGCCAACACTCAGCACAGGAAAACTTCTTTGCTTTCTTTCAGGGCTGCATCGCTTCCTCGATGGTCCTTGTCTTCCTGGAGCTTTCACAGTTGGATTCTGTGTTTTTTTCCTTCACTCTGAATCTGTTCTCACGTTCTGTGCGTACTCACAGCTCAGCTAGATAATTGCCCATCCTCTCCAGGCATACAGCCTCCAATGAAGCATCTCTGTCTACAGAATCTGGTTTCTCTCTTGTCTTGAATGTAGCTAGTGTTTGAGGGCTTGACTTCTTTCTTTCTTTCTTGTTGGGGTTTATTTTGGGGTTGTTTTTTTTTCTTCCTCCAGCTTTCTTTGTCCAAAATGAGTTTAACCAGTACTGATTGGTGGCAACTAATTATACCCACCATTTTCAGTGAAGATTTTTCACCTAGCTTCTATCATGAACTTAGTTGTAATTCAGAAGATAAAGCTCTGTTTTCATTTATGCAATTGAAACCGGTCCTGAGGCACCGGAAGAATGATGGTGGCTCTCTGTTTACTAATGGAGGCGGGATCAGTTGGAGTTGTGCAGTGAACACTGGTAAAGCAGTAATTTGTTGCTGGAATGTTAGTACCTGTCAGAACAAGATGTCAGTTCGTACAAGCCAGGATGTGTCTTTACTAGAAGAGTGTTTGTCATCCAGCACAATGTTCCAGTAAATTCATGATCACTCACTCACTTCCCTGTTTCTGTTGTCATTAGTCGCAGTTTGGAAGAAGGATGGGTACAGACAGGGCTTTGTGATCTGTGTTCGCATCTTGACAGCTGTCCTCAGTGATGTCAGGCTGCAACGCCACAGTTGCTTCAGGGGTGTTTAACTGTGGGACATTATGCATTTTACGTCTGTGAGATCACTTCAAATGATAATCATCACAATGGCAAGTAAAGTACAATAGCTTTTGGAGGGTTTGGTAAATGGAATACATCTGGCTAGCTTGTCTGTGCACAATTTAGACAAGAAAGCATCAATATCAGATGTGCAAACCAGGGTGCTCAGTGAGAGCTTTCTTCTGAAAAAGCATGTTCCTTGTATGATCCACTTTCTCAGATTTGAAAGAAGAAAACAGTTTTTAAACCCAATTCCCTCCCCATACTATGGATTGGAACATCACTTATTGTAGCATTAAGTTGTGCAATAGTTGTGGCTATTGCAAATTCACCATCCTGAAGCAGAGAAAATCTGTGACACACATAATGGTCAGGTGTGGAAGCCTGGGATCAGGGTGCTGCAATGGAGTTCTGCCTCGTGGAGGCCTTGAGAAGACAAGAGAAAGTGGTAAGAACTGTGCACCTGCCCTCTACTTAAGGGGATGCTACCAACCTCTCCCCCTTTACTGCATTTAGATTTCTTGTTACCTGCTGTTATTACCAACAGAATTTCACTGAACAAAGAAAAACCTGATCTGATTCTGAATTAGTCTAGCCCTTGGGAAGTCAAACCCTTAAATTAGTGTTTTGCTTATTTTTTCTCCTGTTTGTGCAATATGGACCAGAAAAAAAAATCCCAGATTTTAGAGATGCGAATGTTCTGCTAAACCAATTGGCATGTTGCCTCTTTCCTGTGACCTTTCCCAGTCACGTTTTAAACCACTGTTGCTCTGTACGGTACGAGGAGCATTTGACTGATCTTTGCCTCGGATTCTGGTTTGAGTTGGAAGGCTGGCAGTTTGGGAAATTATCCTTCGAGTTTTAATGCATTTATATGACTGGAGGCTTCAGTTGCACTTTGAATGCATCATGGACCCACAGTGAGCAATATTTAAAGTCCTGAAATGTAGAGCTGCTGCTTTCCTCATGTGACTGGGGGTGTGAGCTATCGCTGCCAAACATTTTGTCTGGCATGCTCCCTTGGTTTCTGCCTGTTACACATTACTTCTAATTGTTAAATATATATATATATATATTAGATGCACATTCTTTTTCTGTATTGCTGTTCTTCTGCAGTGCCTTTCTACATTTCTCAACTTCTTGGGAATACAAGGAATAGAGGAAGAAGTTGTACAATTTGCCCAGAGAAGCTGTGGATGCCCCCTCCCTGGAAGTGTTCAAGGCCAGGTTGGATGGAGCTTTGAGCAGCCTGGTCTAGTGGAAGGTGTCCCTGCCCACGGCAGGGGAGTTGGAAATAGATGATCTGAAAGGTCCCTTCCAACCCAAACCATTCTATGATTCTAATTTTCCTCCAGTATCAGGTTTTGGATCCCTCTAAATAGTATCTTGTCTGACTGGCTCTTGTTATGAGGCATCCAGAACCCATGAAGTATTCCTAAGGCATGACCTTGGCAGAAGGAGAGAGACCATTGCCTTCTGAACTGCCTAGAGATCCTGGTATTGCCTGCAGGAGAGCATGTTAGGTGTTTTGGCTTGCTCTCCCTCTCTGGAAAACAGGAGAGCTTCTGTGGCAGGTAAATTGTGGCGTAGAGGAGACAGCAACTGTTGACCTCTCAGTTACTGGCCTTAATGCACCCATTTCTGAGGGAGATGCTTATGACTTTCTTACTCTCTCCTCTCACTGTCAGGAAATGTGAGCTTCCAGCAAAGCTGAGACATACTTGTGGGACATGGTTTTATGTATGATGGTTGGGTTTAGTGGCCTAAAGAAAACAAGGGCATTCCAGGTCACCTCAGCTTTAATGCTGCTTCTGCCACTGACTTGCGGTGTGGATTTAGACAGATCACTTCATATCTATTGGAATAATTTGGTATGGCTATTAATTAGTGTGGCTGCACTGGGTCCTGTGCTCAGGGAGACCCCGACTGCATTTCTGTCATCCAAAGTGCCAGATGGCTCTAGTCATCTTCAGTGCCACACTCTGCCTCACTCCATCTCTGTCTAAAATTGCGAGGGCACGTAGTAATGACCTACCTTGTAAGGGCACAAAGTGGGTTTCACCAGGCTCTGGGGACAGAGCACTATCAAGGCTCTTGTTACCATTCACTTAGGTGTAATTTGTAATGGGCAAAGCCATCCCTGCTTCCAGAGAGGCTGCAGGAGTTTCACAAGGGACGTCTGTTTGGTTCCCTTTGAGCCCTGGTTCTTCCTTACGTATTGAGAGCTTGCATGTGAGTGTTACGTGCACCAGGTAGCAGCTGAGTGGCTTAAGCTACATCTGAAGTCACGGAGCTTCATGCAATAGCACATATGAATTGGAGTAAGTAAAACCTGTGTGAGTTATAAAACCTGGTGCTACTAGAGATTTTCTTGGGGCAATTTATAAGCTGGGGGAGCTGTATACTTGGAGAAAATAGGATTGTCATTATTAAAAATGCAATAATCAAATAACCAAATATGAGTTCATTCCTGTCATCATCTAGGTCATTCATAGTGTAATCTTACCTCAGGCATCTAGGCAGAGACTGGTGCAATGATGTTTTCAGTAATAATAATAAAATCCAAATCCAGTTCTTTTATTTCATTGGGTTTCTTAAGTTTTGGGGTTTTTTTCCTGTTGTTTATCACTGGGTTTTGTTTTTGCCGTGGCACCCTGAAGCACTTGGGACATTCGTTTGATTCTTGAGAGCAGATTTCCAGTTTGGAGTTTGTTTATTATTCAGGTCATGGTGTGCTGATGGTCAGTGATTGTTACAGGCCAAGTTGAGAGGAAGAGCCATGAGCTCTCTCTCACCTGGAAATTTGCCCAAGGCAGCAATCATTCCTCAGTTCAAGCTACTAGAATTGTTTCGTCTGTGCAGGTTTGCCAACACACGTGGTTAAGATAAAATTACATATTTCTCCTTGAGACTTCCCTGGTGTTAGTGAAACTTGATTGTTACAGCAAAAGCCATGGTCAGAGTCTTTCTTTTTTTATAGTCCCTTTGGCTTAGTTTCTTTTTCTGCTGCGAGGAACTGAACGGCTTGTCTAGTTGTTTTGCCTTGCATGGTCTCCTGTGATAACCAAATGCGAAGTGCAGTAGCCAATTGATGTTTAGCTCCCTGGGGTTGTAAGGGAACATATAAGCAAGAAAAACAGAATCACTGTGTGGAGTACGGAATTTTTTCAGTGGTGCTGCCATGTAAGGCAATATACTTGGAGAGTCTATAAATTTAGCACAAACTTGCTATTGATGCTACATTTGCACAACAAAGCCTGGATTTAATCATCACAATTTTTCTTCTCATTTTTTCCACCTTCTGTTTTTCCATGTAACTGTAGTCTAGTGACCCTGGGTAGTGGTGATAAAGCCTACTGCAGCATGCGTTATATGTATGTAACTTGAAGCAATTAGAGAAATGACCCGTAGTTCTTAAAATGATGAACTGTGCTAAGCTGTTTCTTTTGAGCAGAGTTGAAATGTACTGAGAAACAATGTTTGAGTTTGCTGTCCAAACAGATGAGTAATTAAATACTTTGAATGGTATGTTTACAGGAACACCATTCCATTACAGATACTTCTAAATTGTGGCAGTAGTGCTATGAATCATTACTACTATTAGTGTTTGCACTCATGTAGTGTGTAAATGTCCCACCTAAAGTGAGGGTTTATTGCACAAGGTGCTGGGTGTGAGACTTCTGGCACAAGATAATTATGTCACTTGCTCAAATATATAATTCTGTCTTAGCAAAATAAAGGGAGGAAGATGATGATCATCTTTTTATCCGCTACTGGAGCGGAGTTGTACAGAAGGGCAGATGGGTAAGCATGTCAGGAGAAGAAATGGCTCTAAACTGAATTTACATAGATTTTGAAATGAGAGCAGGTTTCTAGTTATCAAAGCAGTGTTGTCATTTTGAAAAGAACCTTCATCAGTTCTAAAAACAGATTATGTAATGTGGTTGATCAAAACATTAGGAGGACTAAACAGGCAAGGAGTTTTGTTCTAGCTGTGCGGTCTCTGCCCTTTCTGAGAAATGGAGTTAGTTGTCACCCACTTGTCACTCGGATTTACGTGTCCCACTGTGAAACTGTAATATAGAAAAGGAAAACCTGAAGCAGAAATTCCAACTTCTTTGAGTTTGGCTGCCTCCTGGTCAAATCACTGCACTGGAATTAATGGTAAGGATCATTGGGGTCAGCATGTATAACATCTGCTATACCTTGTATTTACTGTGTGATAGTAACAAATATTCTCTTGATTTACAATTTTTTTACCAAAGATCTGATAAATTAGTTCACTTCTTTTTTAACCAGTTTGGCACCAAAAGCTTAATGCACATAATAACACAAATCCAGAAGTAACAAATGCTAAACTGATACAAATCCCATTCAGCTAGAGAGGTGTAATGCTGGCCTGGCCTGGGAATGTCTTGTTCCAAGAACTGCGTTTCCATCTTCTTTTGCTTGGGCTGTACAACATAAACGTCTGCTTTAACTGTAGCTCATTTGAACACAGAGGATCCATTTGTTCGGTTAGTCCTTGTAGGCTCCGAAATCCATTTCTCTAGGAACAGCCATGGGTGTCTGAGAAGTCTGAAGGACAGGGAGGAAAAACTCCAAAATTTGCCTGCAGCTTTAAAATAGTGGGTGCTGATTGCTTTGCTATGGAGAGGATTCAAGTTTATCCACAGTATCAAATGGTTCCCCTGGAGACGTGTACCTCTGTAGTAGTTCTGCAAATTGCAGCATCATTGTGTTAACTGAATGCACAGTGGCATTGGTATTGTGTTGGCTGGGGCTCCTTGGTTCGCAGTGGGGTTGGCTTAGGTTGCTTTCTAAGGAGGATTTTGGAAAGCGAAGAGAGGTGAAAAATAACTTGGGGATGAAGTTGTATCTTTTCCACACAGTCTGCACAGGAGTTAGCTGTACATGATTCATAAATCTGTACAGGCACTTAGGTCATGGGGTGGGATTGATGCTTTCTTACGAAAGTGGAGAGAATGCAAAATTCTGTCTTTTTTTTTTTTCATCCTAACGTATGCATCCTCAGAGTGCCTCTGTTCTGAGGATCTTTGACATTAGGATCTACTCAGGCTGACTTTCCTCTCTTTCAGGCTGCATCTCTAAAAGTTGTAATAACCCTGATAAGTCAACACAATCTCCTTTGTTTACCAAACTGGGAAGTCTGTAGAAAACTGCAGCTGTGGGGAAGTTGTATAGCTGGAGTGTGTGCTTCATGCTGCACTGCATGGTACTCTGATGCTTTTCTGGGCTGGGTGGATTTAGAAAAGTATGCTTGTTAAGGGACAGTAGGGTAAAAGAGCAAATCCATCCTAAAATAATGGTATAATTCTCCCACATATCTGCACAGCTGAAACAGTCCGTTTTCTTCCCTTCTTTCAAGGCTTTTTTCCCCTTGACATTTAAAAAAACAAAAACAAAAACCTCTACTGGAGTCTCTGTGCATTAAGGGCAAGATAAACTGTTTTCTTTTTTCATTTCCTGTCATTTCATGCTTCCGTCAGGACTTTTCCAGGAGAAAGGAGAGGTCGGTATTCAGTTGTTTGGGAAGACTTGGTTACAGATATTTAAACAAGCCCAAAACAAACAGCTTAACTGGTCACACGGGGAAAGCGAGATACCAAGGTCATCCTCTCCTTCCCTCATATGGCATCCAAGTGACCCTAAACATCTGATGATTCTTTTTCTCTTAGCTTGCCTCTGTGTAGCTTTGGAGTTTCTGTTAGTAGCACCCGAAATGGATGATGTGTGAGGCAGGTGAAGGAGTCTGCCCGTGCCGCGTGAAGGCAGACGTCCTGCCATGGGAGTGGAGGAGACGGGGTCCGGGCTGGTGTGCAGCCACTCCTCCAGCACTGGGGAGCTGGTTGTGTCGCAGGAGAGGGGTGGGCAGGGTGGCTGGCTGTGGGGTGGCCGTGGGCTCTGGAAAGTCTACAGGGAGGGGATCAGTCTTCTGGCACATTGCACTTAACCATCAGGATTGTTTCCAGGAATCCTTTTTTGTGTTCAGCTCTGCTTGAAAAGATTCATCTTCACACAGCAAACACGGACCCATGAATTCTCTCTGGGGGTTAGGCTGGTTTGTGACTTCCAGACTTTCAAAGTTTTCAGCTCTTTCACGCAGCTCTTACTTGCTGACCTGCCTTCAGCAGACTAATAACTTTGTGGCCCTGAAGAGAATAATCATACTGGAAGCCATGTAATGATCTGCTTCCGGCAGAAAATGCTGAAAGAGTGAACTCGTTTACGTGCCGGTCTGCTCTTTGGACCTGAATGTTGTTAATGTAGGGTGAAGAGAAGTCTCAGTGAAGTATCTGTTCTTGTACACCAACATGAAGCTTCACCCCAAAAAACCCTTTAAGTGGGTGAGAAACAGCAGGCCAAGAGATGCTGCTTAAAGCTCTTTGGACTAGCCAAGTCTAAGTTTTAGTATTTTCAAGTACTTGAATACCATGGCAACAAGAGCTTCAATGCTTGAGATAATTGGGAACAGAATTCACACGCTTCTCTAGGGAGGGGCAATAGTCCTCTGAGAGTTTTGAAGTGGTCTGCGAATCCGAGGAGGTCATGGGTGCTTCTCAGAGACAATTTCTCTCCCCAGACCTGACCTTCCCAGTTGCTAGCCAACAACCGGACCACTTTGCATTGCCCCGTTCCCTCTAACAGATTCCCAGATCTGTGTGGGGTACATGCTATTGGAGTGCATCCTGATTAAAGTGTCCATGTCTGTGAAAACATTTGCTAGGCTACAGCAAAATCATGCTTAACTCCAGACAAGATCTAAGATGTTGGCTTTAAAAATTAAAACACGAAGTTCCAGTCAAGCAGCAGAGTTGGAAGTGCAGCTAGCTGAGAGGGCATCTCTTCATACCCAGACCGTGATGAGTACCATGGGCAACCCATCTGGATCCCAGAACCAGCTACATAAATGTTACTGGTAATGAGACGTGTGGCCTATTGCTTGCTCTTGAGAGGAATCAGACATTGTAAGTAGCAGGATGAGCAAGGACATGCTGACATCTTGGAATAGGGAGTAAGTTACATTATAACCAAAATTTGCTAAACCTGGGAGAATCTCCTCATTGCCTGCCTTGCTGGGGTTATGAGCGTCATGGCTCCCTGAGTAAGGAATAAGACAATGGTTTTGGTGATTGACTGTTTTAACATGAGGATGTTTGAAGACCCTCAGATCAAAGGGTTGCTCATGTGTAGCCCTCCTCTAGACATAGATGACGTTCCTGTCTCAAAGGTGGCAGTACTTTGACAGTATTGTGCCTGTGGTTCATAAATTGTTTTAACATTCTGTGTTATTAAAATAGTGGCACTCATTTCTCATTTAGTTTTCTAAAAGATGTAACTTGTTCCTTTCTTAACAGCACTTAAAAGCAGGTGCAACGGAGCTGTTTCCTTCTATTGGCTCATCTTCACCGTAACTCTCTCCCATTCTGCTTCTTCCTTATAATCCTCAAGTGAAGATGAGTAGCCTACTGCGAATATGACATCTCTGACTAGTGTCATTGCCTCCCACCAGTCTGAGTGGGTGTCCTTCACCGATGAGCTGCTCCTCCCTGTTAAACCACGAGGTAAGCTATCACTGGTTTTCTTTGAACCTTGTGAGGCTTGCTTTGTTTGAATCGGACCAACTACTACCATATATTTAGCATCACAGAGCTTGCCTTCTAAGCAGTGTGTGCGGAGGTTGAATTATCTCCTGCTAACCCTAAGTAACAGGAGAATTTGGGCCAAAAATGTAAATTACTCTTAACGTGGGATTTCTTTAGCATACCTCTGTTACAGGGTTTGGATCTCTCCTTTGAGATTTAAGGCAGTATCCAACTGACAATGGAGGAACTCTCACCTATTATAATCAAGTGTAAAACTATGCTCAGTGTTAGTCTAAAAACTACATTAGGTGAAGGAAAATTTTCTACCTGTATTTAATGGCAATTTTTAGATTTCAGTAAAAAACGATTTATTGGTAAGTCGTGAGTCCTACTAATCTTTCTATTTTGTCTCTGTTTTAGGTAGCACAGAGGAGCCTCTGGAGAAATGTTTTTCTTCCTCAGACACCTCATCAGAAGAGAACCACAATGCAGATGGAGAATTTCAAGACCTTTCCCACACAGAGCTGGAAGATGCAGCTGACCAACCCAGGGTGAATTCTACTGTGCTTGGGAACCATGTGTGTCCCAGCGCTGATCTGTCGTCATCGATCAGTGCTTGGGTTCAGTTTGAAGATCCACCATGGACCAGTGCTCCGTCAACCCATCACCAAGCAGGTGAGGCAAATGCACGAAAGGGTCCATTTCAGTAACAGAACAGAATACAGTGAGACCCTGCACGATTTTTTCCTTGCTCTTTAATTTCTCAAAGATTGAACTAGTTTGTACTGTATTTTAACACAATTAAAGTTATCAGAGTTTTAAGAAGGGCTCATAATTTTGTTCTTGGTTGAACTAGCAGTATTTTCTTTTGTAAAGAAAATGAAAGGTTTCTGTGATTTATTCCACCTATGTATTGACCCTGGGAACTGCCAAAATGCATTCATGGGGAAACAGCGTGGTAGTGTTTTCACTAGTGACATTTCTTACACGCAGGTATGAACAGCCATCTAATAAGTCTGAGCTATGTCTGCCTCTGTAATCTGGAACTGGAAGAATGGGGATTGCTGTCCTTTGTGGTCATAGTCTTTATCTGCTCATAGTCCACATATGGTTTTTGCGAGAAGGTTAGTAAGACCAACAGCTAGTGTGCCGGTGCCCATCAGTACTTTCTACTCTCTTTTGATGCTGTGATTTAGCAGCTGGAGAATTACAAAGACAACCAAAGCTGACCCTAATTCCAGGACTTCGGGTGCTTTTCAAGTGTAAAATTTCTTTCTGACATACTTTAAATGTGCATGCAAACCCTCTGGCTTGCCTCCTCAGCTGATGCAAGCTGGTATGGTTATATGAGCGCTTGTAGCTTTTCTGTACGAACAGAATTCTGTCCCTTCTCCCAGGAGGCTGTGGAGTAATTGCTCAAGAAAATGTTAGTTTTCTTTTTCATCTTTAAATTGATGTTCTCTCTTAATAATTCCACTTAGTTACTGCTAATCATTAAAGCAGCTTAAAGCATTATAGCTTTACTCTGCTCACTGAGTCCATCAAATACTCCCTGTGACATGAATAATACTTCTGTCAGAAAACTTGGATTGGCAACTTTTGGTTGGGTTTTGGGTAAAACCCAACAGATTTCCGTCTATTCTTTTTATGAGTGCTACAGAGTAGTCCTTTTGAGACAGTGGTTAGAGCTTTGTGCAGGAAAAGTGGGTGAAACTTCAAGCAAAAAGAAGTTTCTCTTAAGCTCTGCTTAAGACCTTGTCTTTATTTTATTCATTGGTTATTCTTCTTAGTTGTAAATAATTTCTGATCCTGGCAATGAGGAGAGAAGGAAGAGCACTCGTAACTGTAAATCTGTAAAACTGAGGTGCTCTCCCTCTCTATTATTTAATTTGATGGTTAGGCAACCCTTACTCATACAGCCACATACTTTTTCAAACAGAGCTGTTGGTTGCTCTGACACCGTATTTGCTTCCCAATGTTGTGATGTCCTTGTTGACTGGAAGACTCAAAGTGCACCTTCTTATTAAAAGGAAAAAAAATTCTTTGCTCAGCCTAAATAAAGCTAGCCATAACAAAGAGACTTCCATAAAAATAATTTCATGGTGTATTAGTTGATTTCCCACCCTTAAAAGGGTGTGGCCCTGTCTTAAGGTGTGTGTTTAGCAAAAGCAGTGCCTCTTGGTTTGTGTTTTCAGTCACAGAGGACACTAGGTTGTAGGCAGAGGTCCAGGATATGCAGAAGAGGTGATCAGAGAAGACTTTCCAAAAGCATTGTGGTTTTGAAGGCAGCACCCATTTGTGCCCCTGTAAAGGCTTGTCCCAAGTGATCCATGCCACTGGGCGGGTATTTACGCACTACCTTTTAGCATCTGAAATTCCTGGAGGAGGATGGTTCCCCTGACAGTCAGATCAGGATGTACTCTATGTAATACTTGCATGAGACGCTGTTATTCTTTTAACTATACAGGAACCCTAAGGAGGTAATGTGGGTATTTTAAGATCCTTATTTATGAGGTAGTCCCACTGCTATCTATTCTGGAGCCTGTGTTATAAATGGCCAGACCAGTGCAGCTGGTCTTTTAAGGGAAGATTGTGGGACAGAGGAGATGACAGCTCTTTGTCGCTGGCCCTCTAATCTGAGGGGCGTTTGACAGCAAGAGGTAGGATAAACTTCAGCCTTGTTGTTTTCAATTAATCTGCAGGTCACGTCTTTTTTCTGTGGGCGGCAGCAAAGCTGGAGACTTTGTGTTATAACCACGATATGCTGACACGCTCGTTGGAAAGCCCGTGGTGACAGCAATTATTCATTTCCAGTAGTAAACAGCCCACATAAGAACAATAGCGAATAGCCAGGTGGGGGGGGAGAGTGTAAAGGCCAAGTGTGGACAGACAGATCGGTGTGAGGAGGATGGAGATGTTTGAAATTGGTTTCCCGTGCAGGCAGCTGTGAAGAGCAACATCCTGAAGGCTCAGCACCCCTGGCCACGTTCATGTCAGGGCTCTAGCGCTGTTAGGAAATCGTCTTGTCTGTCTGTCCGTGCTGAAGCAGCTGCACAGCTGACACGGTAATTACTCAGGCTGAGGGCCAGGCTGCATGGAAACACATTTTGAAAAGGGCTTGCAAAGTGGTGTTTCCAGAGCGCTGTGAGAGCGGAGAGGATGGGCCCTAGGAGAGAGAGATGCTGTCTCACTCGGACCTTAGGGCTACAGTGTTTTTGCACAGGTTACTCCAAAAGCAAATCTTTGTCCCAGTGTGCTCACAGCGTAAAAAACAAAGTACTTTAAAGATAACTGCCAAGTAGTGGTTATCTTATAGGAAACAAGTTTAAAAGAAAACCGAGGCTAATGCTGGACCCTTGTAGTCCTGGGAAAAGTGAAAACATTTATTGGAGGAGCAGAAATTGGGGGGACTGACAGCAAGAAACAAGGCTGAAAACACAGGCAAAGAATTTGGAAGGTGAGAAGAAAGGTCAAAGTCTGAAGTGTCGAAATGAAAAGTGCCCATTGTGACCCTCATAGTGGAAATTGTCTTTATTAGGACATTCTTGTAAACTCTTCATTCTACCAGGTTCAGGCAGAGTAAATGCTAGGCAAAATCTTTCTTTCAAAAGATTTCTGCTTTTAAGGTTTATGCATAGATAACTGGCAGCTGCCAAATCATGTGGATTTCTTCCTGGGAAGCAGTAACTCTTGAGCAAGGCCACGGAAATATTCAGTCACAGAAATAATGCATTGTAATTCACTCTTCCCCATTTTCTTTTTGCTGGGAAAAAAGTTTGATTTTTCTCATAGTTACTATCAGGCTAGTCAAACTTGGCAAACTGATACTGCAGAAGTGAAAAATAAGAATTTTATACTCACCCAAATGTTCCCATCACAAATGTTACATAATCTGTAAATGATCAGAGCCAGCCGGTGACAGAACGTTTGTGTTTGTCACACAGTGGGCCTCCAGCTCGCAATCTCGTATTCTATTGGTGTTAGCTGCGCTCTTGAATTCAATGAGGTATTCAGTAAAGCACCAAAATTAGAGCAAAGCGAGATCTGTTACATCATCTGTTCCACACAGACACAAGCATGCACACACACACTCTGCTTCTTCCCGAGAGCTTCTGTCTAGTAGTAAATGGCTCCAGTAGCTTAGACTCCTGCTGCTGTGTCCCTTGAGAGGCTATGCCACAGTAAGGCAAATCTCAGTTTAACCATTTTGTGCTGTTCTGTCTGAAGTACGTGCACCATGAGATCAGCAGCTGAAAACTAGACCAACTGTGATGCTGTACTAAAACCAGAAAAATCTGAGGTCATGTGTAACAGCAAAGGAAATGATGGTAACAAGGTTGATTGTTATACAGTCTAGGGATCAAGGAACAGCTCCTCAAAACATCAGGAAGGAATGAATGCTTAACGGTAAATCTACATATGAAAAGCCAATCCATTTTATTAGGAACAAACATGTCAAGAAAAGTAAAATGCATGTGGAAGGAAACATTGTTCAGTTTGGGAAACAAGGAGTTGATTTTCAGTGTCCCACGCATGCTACAGGGTTTGCATGTTAGGGACAATTCTGGCACTGGTCTTTCATCATGAACAGATTTCTGAGAAATTCCTGCAGCTGAAAGTCTGTGGCTCTGCATATATTGACATTAGAGACTAAATTCCGAATTTCTAGGAAAAAATCCTACCTCATTTAGGAATTTGGTTTCAGCACTTCCAGGAATCTGGAAAGCAGCAGGAGCATCTGAAGAGGGACCTCAACATGTGTGGTGTTTGCTTTTGCTTGTCTTGCTTTTTGAGATCAATTGGCTCAGCTCAGGGAAAAATGCACTTTTATTAGTTCCAAGGGTTAGTTTTGGGGAACTTAGAACAGTCATAGGTGAAAGATGACTGTAGTAAGGTTTTAAAGAACATCTGTTTCAGAAAAAGCTCTCTATGGTTACAGTTTTTGGGAGTACAAGTCTTTCTTTAGAAAAAACAAATAATTATATTCTTCCAAAGTGGCACAACTTATCTGGAATAAAATTAATTTGCCTTTATATAGAAGTATTTTGCAACGCTGTTCCGATCAGTCTCCCTCTTAGACAAAAATTGGTTTTGGAAAGCATGAAAGAAGTTGACAGTATATGAGTTATTAAATCTTATGTGTTTCTAAATTAGCTTATGTTTTTCATATTGATGTGACTGGCTTTAAACAAAAATAAAGAAACACTTCAAATCTAAGATCTCTTTTATAAAATAATTCCACAACTTCTAGAATTCCAGATATAAAACACACTTAAAAACCCTGGCTCTTGCTACTGGATCAGGTATGGAGCTCTGCTTTTCAGCCTGTCCTCTCTGGTGAAATAAAGCACTCCTGTCTGTCAAAGCAATTTCAGATGAAGTTTTAAGGGTGGCTTTTCAGATGCCTCATGCCATGTTTCACAAAAAGGGTGGAGTGAGGGACTGACAGATTATAATCATACACTTGTCATCTTTTCTCTGGAGGCATTGAGCACAACACAGTGCAGAATTTACTGGAGGGAGAAGTGAGGAGTTTTGGCCACGTCACTCTGGCACAGCAACTGTCAACGTGTGCCATAAGGAGACAGATCTCCTGACTGTCAGTTCCTCGTCCTTAGGGATGACTATTCAGAAGCAGCTCAGTACATAGACTTACCAGTGTACAAATATAAATATATTAGTGCCTGCTTACCTGAGGGTGGAGCTATATAAAATAAATCTACGCTTCTCAACTGGCAAAGCAGGGAGCACTGTTTGGATATCCCCTCTGTGCACACAGCACGGTTTCCATAATGAGGTGGGGTCCCATCACACCGTTTGGATGGAGTAGAGAGAGATTCAAGTCCTTTTTAACATTAATTTGCAGTTTTCTTCCAAAGTATCTGTCAGCCTAAGAAGGGTTGTTTATGTATTACATGCTGAGAAGAGAATCTCTGTGTCAGTAGTTGTTCTGTAACTGCAAGATTTGGGGTGCATGGAGATCTTTGTTGGCTTAAAAGATAAGTATAGGGGTACCAACTTTAAAAAATACAGTTAATATGCTGATATTAAATTAGAATTAGTCTCTACCAGTACACCTGTCCTTAGTTCAGGAAGATTTTTTTACCACTTTGTTTTTTTTTTTTAATTTAGTTTCCTTGCTAGAGTCACCCATTGTTCCTAACATTTGAGTGATATTGTGGGCAAAGACTATACAATACAAATTCGTAGCAGTGGATGTGTAAGATTGTTTGCTTAACTCTGGCATAGGTTAGGCAGGACTTAACTGTTTGACATGCTAGTCTGGCAAGTAAGTAGAAACGGACTTTTAGCCTACACTGAGCAGAAATGTTATGCAGTTTATTCAGGTTGGGGCACTCCATCCTGCATGTTCAGAAGCAAAAGCCATCTCTACTGCACATCAATAGGTCAATTTCAGTTTGTTATTATACTCCTCCCATGTGGAGCATTCCTGAGATGACGCCTGCATTTGAGTGGGTGTCACAGATAGGGAGTGCTTAATTAAATCTAATAAAACCACTTTAGAAAAATCCGTGGTACTATAAAAACTCCGCTGTGTTGCACAACACAAATATTCGGATCTTGTCAGCGGCAGCAGAGACATGGCATCTTCCTGTTCTGAGAAGTCGCAGCTTCTGCAACACTTGAACAACAGGGAAGCATACAGCTGCCAGCAGTACGGGATCTAAGGCAGGCGACTGAGTAGTGCTGGAGGGTGACAGCCCAGGCACTAATAAAGTTGCTGCGTGTTTGATACAAAATAACTGTGTTGCTGTGGATGTTGGAATTTATATTTACAGAGTCTCAGTACCCTGGCACAGTGTGTCTTTGGAATAGTTGTGATCTGCTGGAAGACTGTCCGGTAAGTCTAGCTGATACCTGTTTGTTTTCTGCATGCAGTGTCTCCATCGAAAGCACCCAGCTGGACTTCCCCCTCCTCCAACTCTTCTGAGAGGCAAGCCCGTGCCTCAGAGAGCAGCTGGACAACCAACTTGGAGGACACCAGCAGCCCAAGCATTGCTCCCTCCTACACAGATCTGCAGTCAATTAATACTGAGGACTTGACCAGTGGTGGAACATCTGCAGCAGATTCAGCTGGTAAGAGGGAGGCCTTCAAGCTTCCATCTTGATCTTTTTATGCTACTCACTGCTCAGAATCGAGCTACGGGGAACAGATCCAAAGCAGAACAAACTCAGGGACTAGGCTGACTAATGCTTTGTTATAGTCCAATTCCCAAAAAATCACACCTGGATTTGACACACCCCTGATACATGCAGGGTCCCAAAGCAAGAGCCAAATGCAGCTATGTACCTGTTGGTGCAGTTGTCCGAGTGAAATGTTGGAGCATTGCTGGTTTTCACATACCGCATCAGCTTAAGCTGACCTAGGAGCTAGTTCTCAGTATATTGTGGGAGAAGCTGGCCGCCCTTCCTGAACTCCCGTCCAGAAATGTTCTGGACTTGCCATTGTATTCAGGTGAGGCAGGTCCAGCTCTGCGTGCCCCTCTCTGTTTTAGTGAGTACCAAGACAGATCCAGGCTGCTGGATGCATTCTGTGCGCTGTGCTTTGCACTCTTGCTGTACAGTAACGCAGAGAGAGTGCAGGAGGTGAGAGGCTGGTTCAGTAGAAGATTTTGATCATTTAAGAATCCTTTAACTCACCTTGTAGGGATCTATTCAGATGGCGTCCTGGCTGTGGAAAAATGTGCTGCGTGGCGTTGTAGCTCGTTGCTCCTCAGTTGTGCTCTAGATAATCTCTGAAGCAGGAGACATAAAGCAGAGTGGTGTCACCCGTGTCGTGCAGAGTTGGGATAACAAGAACTCCCGAATGACAAAGCAGACTGTCACAGAGCAGAAAAAGAGCTAGCATGTCAGGACACAAAAAAAAATAGACAGCTCCAGGAGGAAGCACCTGCAGTGTGTTGAAAGCTGTTCCCCCCAAGCTGAGGAAGGTCAATAGCTACCCAGTTTGGTGATGAAAATTGATTCACTGGTGTCATGATAGCTCAGACACGTGAGGTATTTAATGTGTTTTCTCTCAGGTGGTGAGTGTAACAATATGTGTGAAATAAGATCTGTTTTGCGAGAATGGACTTCCTAAGCCTCACTGAGGTCGTACGTCCCTTCCATAAGAAACATATACATACATCACCTGAAAAGAGTATTGTTTGATGGTTCGGGGAAACCGAGTTGGACATCAAGACAGGTTCATAAACAGCAGCATGGTAGGAACTGGCTGGGTGCTGAAGACAAAGGGTTTGTGGAGAAGCAGTGTTTATTTTGGATAAGTAGACACCGACCTTTCTTCAAGTAATGCAGTTACCACAAGTCTGTCTGACCATTGTTATTTGAGAATACTCTGCTTGTCTGTACTTGTGAGTTGGGAAACCACTAGCTGAAAAGTAGAATAAGCAAGCTGGCATCATGTGCCAGCTGTTTGGATGCCAGCATGGGCATCAGTTCTGTTCTGAAGAGCTCATGTCCATTAGGGTGAAGTGTAAGAGTGTTTGTCTAAAGTATGTGCTCGATATTGCTGGTTTGTTGGTTTGGTACAGGTTGCCAAAGGGTGGCTGTTGTCACTGGGACTGTCTCCATGTGAGCAAGGGAAATGAGGGGTGCCCAGTTTGTATGTAACTTTGCATCATGTAGAGAAATGAAAGGCAAAAGTGCTGCTGTATATCACTGGCATGCGTCTGGAATTATTTGATATATATGGCCAAAAGAGAAGCTGATACTTCAGTACAAGTTTTGTATGCAACCTTCTTACTCTTCTTTCTTTCCCAGTCAGTCACAAAAGGACGTATTTATTAGCAAAACAGGTACAAGAAAAAAAAATCATTCCAATCACCTATAAATTTTTAAAAGTAAAAAAGTAGGTAGCTATAGGCAAGACTGTATCATTAGGTAAAACATAAGATACAAGACCTTAGTGGTACTGGAACTTGAAGTAAGAAATACACTGAGTCTTCCTACCACCAGGTATGAAGTTTGCAAAAGGGCAGCATGGACAAAGAGCGTCTGTCTGTTGCTGTTCACAGGATGGCTCACAGCCCATGCCCTGAGGTGCCTGCTGGCATCAGGCAAGGTTTGGGGATATGAGGGAGTTGAGGACCTGGTGGCCATGGAACTGTTGTGCAGTTCTAGCTGCTTTTCTCTTGTTCACTCCGCCTTCATCCCACCCTCAGAGTGCATAAGTGGACAAAAGTGCATGGTCGCTTTCTTCTTTCCTTCCTCTCTGCTCCTCTCCAGAATTTCAGTTATTCAAACCTAACTTGATTCAAGCATTTGATTTGCATTTTTCTTCTCGAAAGACTGGCTGCCTCAGTCTGTAGTGGAGTTTGAAGGCTCCATCGAGGCACATAACATTTTCTTTTCCCCGTGAAGAAGAGAGGAGTTGTCGTGCTCTGTGTGGTGACGAAGTCACGCTGACTGTTAGCCAGTATGTTGACTCCAAGGTCAAGCTTGATGGAGGGGAAAAAAATAAATTTGTTTCACCACTAAAAAGCCCAGCGAAAATAAGAAATCAATTTTTGATCTTCCTGGTGATGGTGAAGAATCAGGTCTATAGGATTAGCTTGGGTTTAATATTGGTTTGAGTGAGAAAAACCTATTCATGAGAAAAGCGTGAAAAATTCTACTCAGCAGTCAGACACTGAGTAAAATATGTGTTTTAGCCATGGTGAATTTTTATTGCCTGAACAACATAGAAGAGAATCCAAGATGCTCTATTCTGCAATTTTACCACTTTAATTAATCCCGCATGCAGAATGCTTAAGCATCAACTGCCTGTCAAAGTTCCAGTCACAGGGTTTCCTGTGGACACAGGTGAAAGCCTGAGGCAGGTCTGGCTGCAGGCATGCACAGAGCCATGTCCCATCAGTGAGAAGACGCATCCTGGTGTCCAGGGCTGGTGGGCTTCAAGCAGTAAAATTGGCTGGGAATCAACTTTCTCACAGCTGACACAAGATTTGAGCGTAAAACAATTCTGTGGGCTTCAGCTTTATCTAGCACATGTGTTTGTGTAAGATAGAACCTAGGAAGATATCCGAGGAAGATGGTAGAGACCTGAATGATCCCAGCCTGAGAATTTACCCTCGCTGTGTGGGGGGGCTGCAGAAAGCCTCCTGACTGATGGCGCTGGGATAAGCTCAGTGATGTCCTGTAAAGGCAGCAGAGTTCACAGCGGTGAATGTAAATATTGCACGAGCAGAGTTAAAAGAGATTGGCCCTTCAATCAGAGTGCAGCTAGGAGATGCTCCACATTATTGCCTGTGCTGGTTTGAATCCTGGCACCAAGAAGCCTTTATATTGTCTTCACCTTTGTCAGCGTGGGAGGCTATGTTAGCCCGCAGCAGCTAGCCAGTAAATTAGGGTCAAGTGATAGCAGACTGCCCACTTAATGTGGGCATGTTTATATGGCTATAACAACAAGTACTTTACAACAGCTGGGGTTTCACAGTGTGTGAAGCTAGTTTTGGTGCTGGTGAAGTGGCCCGTTGCCTCAGACCTTCCTACCATGCATCGCTGTGTTGCTCAGCTTCGATCAATGACCGTGGAAAGAAGCGGGAACTTTCGGCATTTGTGCTGTACTCTGCAACATAAGTAACACAGGACATCTCTGTTACTGATACAATACGAGTATTTATTCATGCTGAAGCAGATGCCTGTCTCGGCCTTCAAAAAAGGCCAAATATCCACATGTCAGAGGAGCAAGGGAGAGGCTGCCTTGTAGCTGTGATTATAGGTCTGGAAGCACTGGGGTCTGTTCTGAGGTTGTGCAAAAATACCTTACAGCTTGATTTGGATTTCTGCTTTTCACCATTCTTTAAAATAATTTATATAAGTTATGTTAATTATATACATTTTATTTATATAAATTAAAATTAAATATTGACTTGTATACAAAATAAAAATAATTACATACGATCAATACATATAAAATACATACTATATAGTTGCATAGATTGTAAACTACATATTCTATTATAAATTTAATAGAATATGTGGTAACATCTATCTATGTTCTCTAATAATGCTCTGTGTGTGTGTATATATATATATAAAAAGCTGATTAGCCTTGTAGACAGAAGTTCCTTGATAGCTATTTTACGTTGTTGCTAGTTCTGTTGTTGTTTCTGTTGTGATTTGTATCTTAGGAGAGCTGCAGCTACGCCATGTTTGATGTTGACAGTTTGATTTGCTGACCAATTGTTCTGTTTGGCATTCTCCTGAAGCGCTGGGACTACTGGGATACTGAGGAAATCGCTATGTTGTTATTTTCTGAGAACATCTGCATGTTTGGAGATAGAAGGTTGCGTGTGTGACCCCTCTACTGCTCAAAATCCAGAAAGTTAATAAGTAGCACGAGGAATTAATTCTGAGAATGTTATTATTTTGAAAGTAAATTGCATGGTTTCAGGGGGTTCTGCTGCTTCTATTTTAAAACTTGGAGATGACAGTTCTGACAGAATGAGCTCCAGCTATTTCTTGAAGGTAATGGAGCACAAGTACTAACTTCTCAAACCTTTTCCCGACACTTCTCTGCAGGAGTTCTTTTACAAATATTTTTTCTGTAACTGTAGCCAGCTAGATACCGAGTCCTGATATGATGATTGCAAGAATGATGTTCTGTAGGTTTTAAGCGAACAACTTTGAACAGATTGTACAGCTGTACACTGTGTTTGCACTGAATGCTGGAAACAGGCTATAAGCTCTGAAGATACTCCATGTTAATTATCAGAGCAAGGGGGAAAATAGCATATGCTGATAGTTACCACCTTCTATCCCAAACTGCACTTCAATTATGCTGTGTAACTATTAACCAGCTTGTTCTGCTGTCCCAGTCCCAGACACATGAAAAAAACTGTGTGTGAGAGCCTGCCAAAGCCAGCTGGAGAAATTGCAGACAGGAACATCGAACTCTTGCTTCCAGGAGGCAGGGACTCCAGAATACCACAAGCAAATAGCACCTAAAATGTGTTCTTGCACAACTCCAGCCTGTAAGGGTTAAATTCAGAACCAGAGGCAGAGTTGGTTTTTTTTATTTCTTCTGCATGTCTGATACCAGCCAGGAATTCAGGAGTTTTATATCCTAGTTGTTGTCTCATATTTTTCTCAAGGCATTTCTAGCTTTTTTAAGAGTAATGTGTTGGTGGGGCAGAACCGTGAAGTTAGATCTAGATAATTCATAGTGGTAGAAAAGTTTTGGTCCCAGATCGGACCTGTCTACTGGAAATCGGCTTCTTTTCAAAGCTTCGTGGTCTCTTGAAGGAATCCACAGTATCCCAGTGGTCTCTGCGGTGGTGTTTGTCAGTGGCAGAGCCTGCAGCTCGGTTTTGCAGGCTGGACCTAGGTGAAGTAGAAATGGTCTTTGCCTTGTAGTCTGACAGTCTCACTCTCTGAAGCAGCTAAAGATTGCAGGAATAAACAGTGGACCAGAGTCGTCACTGTCTCAGTCCCTCCTTATGGCAGGAAGGAAAGGCAGAGAAAATCTGTTGGGAGGAAGGGGGAGATATTAGAATGAGGAAAGAATAACAATAAGCAAAAGTTTATTTCTATCCAGTAGAGAGAGTTACAGAATAAGTTTGACCTGCAGTCAACTGATTCATAGACTTTCAGGTCAGAAGGGAGGACTATGATATCATTATTATCATCTAATCTGGCCTCCTGCATGTCTCGGGCCAGAGAACCTCACCCAGTCATTTCTGCACCAAACCCATAACTTCAGTTTGAGATATAGCATACCCTGAGCAAATATCTCCATAGTATTTTTCTGATTAACATCAACTGCAGCAAAGTTTGCCCCTGTTCAGCCATCTCCAACCCTTTTAAAACTTCAGTTTTAAAAATGACTGTCCTGGTGGCAATACTTAAAGCAGAATTGAGATGTCGCTGAGCTCGGCACTGCCAGCTCTTGTGTCCTCAGCTGGGGCTAAATGTAGTCTCCTAACCTCAAAAGTTTCGATATCTGCCTCATCTGTGCCCCAGAAAACAACACTAGTTAGTTACTTTCTCTGTTACTCTGCCTCCCAAAGGAGAGTGGCTAAAGCTGTTGTAGGACTATCAGATTCTTGCTTTTTCCTCAGGAACGATGAGGCATTTCAGGGTGCAGGAGGAGGGGATATAAGCATTGCTCTCACAGCAAGAAAGAAGTTAGAAGAAATCTCCAAAGGGCCTGCTCCTACTAATTCCTACTAGGTTGACTCTTATCCTGCTTACTCCTGTGAAATGATCAGGCCTTACTTGCTCCTCCGCGTTCTGAGAACACCATGTCTAAGACAGGGAGGAGGCAAAGTGGGAAAGGAGAAAGTGGTAACGTGAAAAAACTGAATCTGATTTTCATTATTGCTTAGAAATGTTTTAATTAAAAACATTTATATTTAAAATATATATTTTTTTAAAAAAGTTTGCTGTTTAATGGAGTGTTTTCTTGCCTGTGTGCTAGCATAGAATGAGTTTTGATCTCATCCATGTCACTGGCCCTGTGCTGCAAACAGCTGAAGGAGCATCTCTTCGTTCAGTGCTGAGTTTAGTCCTCATGGCTATTCTGAAGTGCAGGCTACAGTAACTGTGGATTTCTAGCAGGGTTATGCTTTGTTATTTTCTTATAAAAGAGCTAAGTGCTGAGTCTACGTTGTATTCTTGATGAATTTCACTCTTTCCACACCTATTCACTGATGGTTTTGTATAGTCAGATCAGCTGAAAGGAAAGCGGACAGAGTTCCAGCTCCCATCATGGGACTGACCTGCTGATCTCCCTTTACACAGGCAATATTCCAAGAGAATAGATGTGGGTAGGTGCTTTGTAGTTTATCTCATGCCAGTGAGACAGACTAGGTGGTACGAAGCCCTCTGTTTGTGTTTGTAAGGCTGTGATTCCTCAGCCATGGTGTTTACATTGGCTCCAGTTGCTCTCTAATGGAGTGCAGAAAGCCACATGTCTCTGTGATAAGCCAGAGGAGTTCAGTAGGAGATTTTGCAGCTGGGCAGGGCATTTCAGTTTGAAGCTTAATTGGAGATGGAATACTGAAGCGCAGTGACTGTTTGTGATTGCTGAGTTGAAAGAAGAAAGGCTAGGTTGGTCTGGAGCAATTCTGTAGGATGCTAAATAGCTTCTGAACTTAAAGCCTCCGAGAGGGAAAAACATTAAGGCATCTTCCCACATCCAGCTCTTTGGAAAAGGACAACAACATCAGTGGCAACCTTCAGCGGCGTGATCTCTCCTTCTGTCACTGACAGGAGGCGAAAGTGGCACAATGGCGATGTGGCAGTGGTGCGGCAGTGCCCCAGCTTCGTGCTGCGCGGTGGCGGGGCTGGCTGCATGCTGGGGAACCCCATTCTGCAGCTCTCCGACAGCAGCGGGGTTCACCACGTGGAGAAATTACCCACCCAAGAACTTGCATTTTCCACAGTTAGTTCTGGCAAAGAAGTAAGCAGGGTTTCAGCGGTAGTACTAATTAACAGGACCTATTGATCATTTCTATGTGCACTTAATTAGAAATCCCGGTTCTGCATGGAATTTCCTGTCTGAATGCGAAGGGGCTGAGTGGAAGTGGCAGTGTGAAACAGCGGGTGAAGAGGCTGGCAGGAGCAGACAGCAAGTAAGAATGAGAAATTTCATGATGCCCAAATGCATGGGTTTGCTTGTTCCTCCCGTACTGTGGTATCATCTGAAACATTAGAAAAGCTCGGGGGATCACTGGACTGTGCAGCCCAGGAGTGAGAGAAGTGCTGATGAACGCCTTTAGGGGATTGGTTGTAGAGTCACCTTCTCAAAGAACGGCGTGGGATAAAACGGGAAGCAGGTTTGTTTAAGAACAAGAAGAATGTAGGCATCATTTAAGCGAAACCTCTAGCTTCTGTGGTGACAATTTATTCTTTTGTGTGCACTTAGAAACTTTTTGTGATTATTTTTTATGCCCATTTTTATTGGAACTTCTGCCTCCTTTATTCTTTTGTTTGGCCCCAATGTTATGGAAAATGTAAGGAAAAGATGTTACACTTTCTGCTCTTTCAAGACAGACATGAAAAGAGTTGTATGAGAGTACTGTAGGGAGGTTGCTGATGTATGTATGCCTTTACTTCAACACGTCCATTTTCTAGCTGATCTACCCTTGGTCAAACCAAATAATGCTGGAACACAGATAGGACATGAATTTTGCGTAATGACATTGTTCATCAGTTGTTAGAAGCAATTTGGTCTTAATTGTCCTTATGTTTGACAGACGATACCAGAATCCTCTGCCTAATCTTAAAACAGATACAGACTGATATTTGCATTGTGACTGTGCTCATTAACGTGAGAGGAAGAGCAGACTTCATGCTACTTGCTTCATTCTGATCTTGGTTACCAAGAGTGGTCCTGGATTTTTTGATATGGATGCCAGCCCAATTTACTTGTCGTAAACTTCCTAATGATAGTGCACTAAATCTCATGGAAACTGATTTGAGCTAATCACGATTTGATTTTTGTAAAAACTCTGTCAAGTGCTCAGTACCTATCGTGAAGGAGAGCAGGGCTGGGTTTGGCACCTAAAACTGCTTGCAAAATACTCAGGTCCCAGCTGTTCCTGTTACGGTGCAGCAAGATTTTCAAATAGCTGCAGCTCTGTGTACTCCTCTCCAGATCCAGCCATTTAGTTTAGTGCCTAGAAGGAGAGTAGAGATCCTTTCAATATATGTGCTGTAGCTCTATGTCTTCGTGCACAGTACAGGCTTTGTAGAAATTATGCCATTTAATTGCAGGCTTTAGTCACCAATTTATTGAAGCTGGTGTATTTTTACCTGTAGACATTTCAGAGAGCTTTAAACATGATTCACTTAATATCATAGGAATGTAAGCTATTTCCTTGGTGTAGATGTATTCATGACCATTTCCTATGTGCGTGCTTGTGTGACAGTATTGTCTTTCAAATAGCTTTTTGCCCTCTCTTCTGTAAGCCCTTTAATATATTTATACAGTGTAATTATATCTCTCTCTGTTTTCATTTGCTAAACTGAATGAGACAAGGTCTTTAGTATTCTGGTTCTCCATTCTCCTCCTCATCCTAGCAAGCTTGTGTTCCCGTTTAATCTTTCTTGGATGTGGTGACCAACATTGTGCACAGACTGAGGTCTCACCCATAGCCTGATATCAGGATCTTACTGGTTCCCCATCTTGTGGAATTCTCTCCTTGATACATCCCAGGTTCTTATTTCCTTTTGTGGTAATGCATCAGGCAGGTTCCCTTTCATTATATTCAGATTGACTGTCTATATCCTAGATCACTTCCTGTCGTACATAATTGATGAGTTCCTTCATTATAGCAAATGTTTTTGTCTTTAAAGGCCTGATTGTGAACTTTGTATTGTTTATTACATTTCATGTCATTTCTGTTACCTCAGTCCTCAAGACGACCCACTCCTTTCAGTATGATATTCAGAGCTTCTTTTATATATCCAGTTTCTCCTTATTGTGTGCATTCAGCAAATACTATTAGCCTGTTCATTTCTGTGCCATGATCATTATTTTAAAATATGGATAAACATAGTCTTAATCATGTCGTCTTAGTCAAGAAATTCTAATTGTAGCTGCTCTAACCTAGTATTTCTCTTAAAACTCAGTGGCTGTCTTCCCTTTAGCTTGGTTTTTACTTCTGTCCTAATACTGTTATCGGTCACTATTTTAACTCCTTCCTAGGTGGCACCACAGTAAATGGTTTTTCTAATACAGACATCTGGTTTTTTATGTAGAAAATCAGTTGTCAAGGAAATCTGTTAGGTTTGGCTGGAACAAACTACCTCTTTTAAAGCTAGCTTCCATCCCCTTTTTTTATCTTCTGTTTTTCCTTTTTCCTTCCAAAGTCTTGCATACTATTGCGGTCAGACTTTCAGCTTGTATTTTCTGAAGTCATGTTTACCCCTTATAAATAGAGTTACTCTATGTGCGGTTCTCCAGTCGTATGGTACCATCCCCAGCTGTACTTATGTAGTATGTCAGTTCTTTCAGAGTTTAGGAATGGAGCTTATCAGGCCTCCTGATCTGAGCACAGTAACTTCTCCAAAATCTTTTCTTACCTCATTAATGTTACTTTCCATTTCTACTCCCTTCTGTAGGTTATCTAGCCTGTCTACTGTGCGTTTGCCACTATGTTCTGCATCTTCATTCTTATGAAAGAGCCGTGGCAAAGTATTCATTAGCTTTGGCACAATGTCTAAACGTGTTAATGTTTAATTATCACCACAGCCCCACTTCCTTGCTCTTTATATATGCATATGTGTAGTTTGCTTTAGCTCCAGTATGTAACATTACTGCCAAAGATTATTTCTGAGAAAGGTGGGGCCCACTGAGACCCAGCTTTGCAGGTTGACTAGTTCTATGTTGGCTTTATTGAGCTTTTATCTTCAGTAAGAGTTGTAGCTGTAGGAGAGAATTAAACAGTGAGACTGACAAAATGAGTCATCTCTGTAAGAAACAAAAATATCCCTCATTTTGGTGTCTTAAACATTAGACCAGGGATGAAGCTAAACTAGCTTTGAAAATGAGATAATTAGGGCAGGACCCCTTTCTGTCAGGTTTACATGCTGATTAAAGCACATGTAACTTAACTAACATTTGGGAGCGAAGGAAGGAGATGCATCTTCAGCACCTGTATTAGTGCAGTGGCACGCCTGTGTTTGGTCAGATGAGGGACACGGGGAGAGGAGCTGGAGGTGGGCAGAAGTGGCCGACAGCAGGGAGAGGGCTGTGTGTGATGGGAGGCCTGGCATGCCCAGGAGCTGTTGGATGTGGTCAGGAGACCTTCACTCTTCCTCTGCTTCTCTTCCCCTCCATACCACCTTCTGCTTCACCATGCCTGAGAATCCAAGACCCCCCTCCACAGCATCCCACGCTTGGCCCCTCGTCATGGAGGCTGGGAGCAGGAGGGGAGTTGGGGCCAGGCTCTGTTTCCACTGCAGAAAGGGGAGAAGCAAGGCCGAGAAAGGCGAAGAGAAGAGCAGGAGCTGGAGGCTTTCTGGTCCGCCTCCTGTTAACGGTGTGGGAGCTGCTGCTTGCAGGAGAACCTTCCATGCCCTGGGCAGACCTGGGGCAAGGAGCGGAAGGCTGCGACAAGCGAGAATCAGCTGCTGGAGGCAGACTAAACAGTCTCTGTCTGTGGCAAGGGGCAGCCAGCAATTTGTCATGCCTGGCAGCCCGCTACCGCTGGCTGCCATTTGCTTTTCGCTGGCTTTGCGTTCAGGGACGTGAACATGCACACCGGCACTCGGAAGAGACGTCAACTCACTGAGTGTAGGCTGTGAGGCTGTGACCTCTGTGGATGCAGCTGCCTGCAGGAATCTCCTCGCTGGTTGAAATCTTGGCAAGGAGAGCTTTTGAGAAGGTAGGTCCCTGTGATAGACACCTTTTGGCTCCAGCCCTAAGGTTTGTTGGTTGTTTTCACAAACATGGTAATTACAGCGTGCACTGTTTCCTGAAACATCCTATGGCGGATTTGGAGCAATGGAATAGTTTAACATACGAGCAGCATAAACAGATAAATTAACACTTAGGTGTCTTCAATGCTCCATACCAAAAGTGAGAAGTGTAGGACAAGAGGAGATCAGTGGTTACTAACGAAGGGTAACTCATAGTATAAAATGAACATGTTGAAGTAGGTGTTTCAGCAAGCAGCTGTTTTGATTGTCTGAAATACAAGGTAGCATGTAAACTTAGAGTTGCCCTTTTTCCCAGGTTTCAGGTTATGTTAAAATGGACCTTTAAAAGTCTTGGTTTTCTGGTGACATGAAGAGGATGGCTCTCCACAGTAACACTGATGTGCCCGGAAGAGCGGGGTAACGCTGAGTCTGTATTCAGACTGATCTGGTAGATCTGTGGGTCTTTTGAAGAGGGGGGGTATATGCCATAATGCCATTAACTGCAGTCATCTGATAGTAGTTAAAGTAATCTGTACAACTCTGTCTCTACACAAAGAATAGCTACCTAGCACAGGCAGCTGCCAAGCTTTAGGTCATTTTCCATATGTTTTTTTTAAGTATGTCCCCAATTTGAAATGAATCCTCTTTTTCTGAAAAATCTTTATGTGGTTCCTTAATGATGAGTGTGGTGCTGAGATATACATGTTCTTACAAGAAATACCTGATAAGAAGAGTGTCAATTTTGAATTAAGTGAAATAAATTCACGGTCTTGCATAAGCACCAAGAATATTCTTGATTCTGTTCATCAAACCATATAGCCTGGTCCTCCTTCCGAGACACCCAACAGAAATGTTCATTTGGTGCAAAAAGCAGAAGGATTTCTACATGTTTTGTGCCTTTTATGTTCTGCCTCCACCTAACAGTGCATTTGTATGCTGTGTGGTAGGCATGAGTCTTCGGGAGGGATGGGGAGGAGAAGGGAGCACGTGCCGGCGTGCAGGGTGCGGAGAGGCACGTGGTCCCTCCGGCAGCGCGGGCAGCTGGAGGGTGCCCGTGCATTCGACACGCCGGCTTCTCTGCTTTGCTGCTGTCAGGGCAGCAGGGTGCCATCGCCAGCACAGCCAGCTGGCTCAGGGAGCAGGCACCAGGTCGGTCCGGGGTGCTTCAGCCTTCGCCAGCCAGCCAGAGCTGGGATCTGGGTGGGAAGGCTTACACAAAAGAAGTAGGAGGGCTTTACGGGAGGCTTTGCTTTCACAAACCCATCACTCCTCCTCCCCTGGACTGATTTGTTTGTTCAGGCTTGGTTGCCTCCAGCAACACATTATTAGTGTGAACTATGGTGTATCCTGGGAGACCTGCAGGATTCCCTGCAAACCTTTTGAGTTCTTCATCTCCAAGGAGGGGGAGACACAAAGGCATTTCACTCTGTTGATGCAGTTGCACATACATCGTTCCCCTTTGAATGCTGATGTGTGTCTTCAGCAAATGCTGTAACTGGACCCCACAGTCTTCATCTCGCTTCTTTGTCTCAGTCAGTAGAACATACTTTTTTGGTAAAGCCACCAAGCTGCACTGCTTTAAAGGCTGTATTTGAAACCAGGCAGTGTACTATGTTCAGCTGAGAAGGTTTCGTCAGGGCTGTGCATGTGTTATCTCTCTATACACAGGTCAGTCCTTGCAGGTGGCGGACTTCAGGCTTTCTGGGTATGTCTGGCCTTAAGGTAAACAGAGATTGCATCACTCTTGAGCAGCTTTGTGCTTGATTTAGCGTGGCTACAAAAGCAGTGAAGACACAGTGACATAGAGTAACAACATGGGTATTTACTCGGAGCTCTGCTAAGACCATACGTCTGTGCTAAAACCTGTGCCACTGCTAGTTCTTTAGATATAAACAAGGGTTATGAGAACCTCCCCATGATGCGGTCAAACCCTGTAGCTACGCTTTCCATCTCTGCTCAGTTTGAGATAGCAGAGCTCGATGATTTACCTCAGAAATCTCCTTCTGCTCCTTTGGCTGTTTCAAGTCCCAGACTTGCAGGGACCAGCCTGTTTGTCATGGCATAGTTCAGACATCATGAAAAGCACTCGATTTCCTGATGAGTCACATATGTGTCCAGAGATGGGCAGTGTCAGATGAACTGACGTCCCTCAAAGATCAAGGCAGGTTAGTTAAGAGAGGTCAGTGTGCCGGTAGTTAAGGCATCGGCAGCAGATGGTATCTCAATAACGGAGCAGAATCAGGGGCAAGGCACATGAGTATTCCCATGAGAGTGGTGCTGGTGGTATTGGGGGTCTGCTGGGAGGGAGAGGGGGTTAAGGAAATGCAGAGAAGGTGTCTTCAGTGTGATCCGCTTTCACCAGCGGTTCAGTTAGCAAGAGACTTCAGTGCGGAAGAGCTGTGCAGTTTCTCCCGTGTCCGCAGATGAAGGCTGCGCACATTTTGCAGGAGTTCTGTGGTGAAGGACACCGGGCACAGCTGGTTTCTGGAGGCTGCAGTGCGAAGCTGCGGGCAGGCTCAGGGCCGTGTCCCCTGCCCTGTACCTGCGTGGAGCTGGCTGCTGCCTGCAGCTGAGGCCTCAGCTGTGTCCACCGTGCCCCAGCCGGGCTGGGGGCCGGGGTGCTGCCGGGGCGGAAGGGTTCGCTGTGCTCTGCACAGATTGACAGTCCAGCTGCGGCCGCAGAACAAAACCAGTTTGTCTCGCGTGTCTGAACAACCCAAACCTGAACTAATGGAGCAAACAGGTGTGAAGGGAGAAGGGTTTTGCCAGAGCCAATAGCTCCTTGTCTGCTGGATAAAAGGAAAAGCAGGTCAGTAGGAATCAACACATCCCTCATCAGATGGCAGGGAGAGGAGTTGCTCTTCAGCTGGCAAAGGCACTTGAGATTAACCCGTTAGTTCCGGAGGCTCACTTCCAAGGAGATCGCAAGTCGAACAGCGTGGGACTAGGTCCTGTCAGGCTTCTCCTTCCAGTTGTGGAAACTCAGCTCAGGTGCCTCTTGATTTGTTTTTCCATGGAAGAAGCGAGGAGGAAGGAAATACGGGGGTGGATGGCTAGGCTGTACTTTTTTCTGCATTTGAATTTTTACTTACTATCTTAAGTAGTGAACAGCTTTAATCCAAATGCTCCATCCTATCCCCTGCTTTAGGGAAAAGTTTCAATGTGGCTCTTGAGCCTCCTGGCTGCCAGTACTTTCTGAAGAGACGAGAGAGCCAGCAAAGGCTTCCTGGTGAAAGGTACAATAATTGTAAATCGTACTGCCTCCTTACGTGTTTTTGCAGTTTTAAGGAGAAAAAGCTATTTTTCACTTGCTGATCTTCATACACTTCCAGAAAGACTTTGTATTCTTTCTCAGAGGTGACTGTTATTTCGTGATACAAAGTTTGTACTTCAGTTAGTGAAGTCTGTGCAGTGCTCTGGGTTGGTTTTGGTTGGAAACGGCCATTTTGTATGTAGATAAGATCGTGAATGAGGTCAGTCTTTTCCTCCAGAATTGCCAGCCTTATGCGTTTACTAGAAACTGCACTGAAACACCATCTTCACAAAGCTGGATAAGACTTCTACCTCTATGGGCTTCTTCCAAATTTTTAGTGTTGTCCAGGTTTTCTTTTGCTATGTTACATGACTTTTATATACCTGTGGAGCAGAGGGATTCTGGGCAGAGATAAAACTTGGCCTTCAATTGCTGAAATCTCTGAAATCCATCACCTAGCTCTAAGAAACTGGCTCTTTTACCCACAAGGTCCCGTTCCCTTCCTCTGCCTCAGGATTTTCTCTCTTAACGTCCATTTTTCCTCTTCTGGGTGCTATTCCTTTCCAATTTAAAGTAACTTAAATGATTAAGTAGTGTGGTGCAGGTAGCTGCAGCTTGTTCCTAGTGGGTGAACCTCCTGCGTCTTGCCTTCCATCAGTGAAAGTACAATAGGTAAAGGGACTGTCACTCCCCTTTACGTGGCAGAAGACCCCTCTGTGTGCAGAAGAGTTTCTTCATATTCTGCTTAAGAACTTAAACTGCTGTTCATGGACTGGATAATTACAGTAGCACTGTTGCAAAGTAATGAAGTAATGGTACTCTTTAAGAAAATACGTAGCAATTCTAGCAGTAGCTAATGCTATACTGAAGTGCCCTGCAGTGTCATCTAAATTTCATCAGTGATGGTAATTTTTGCACCTTACAGGAATCTGGAACTGCAATGTTTTTCTAGCTGTTCCTCTTTCTGTCTCTTTCTGTGCTCTAGGACGTTGCCCCTTATATCTGGATTTCTATGCTTGCATAAGAAAAGTGTGTTATCTTTAAAATTCAGTTTTCTGGATGAAAAATTTCTGGATATATTTGTTGTCTCAGAATTTATTAAATCATTTCCCTACCCTCAAAAAAATCTTTATTTCCTATACTCTGTTATAACACTGACTGCCGTCCCACTTAAATAGGGAAAATATTTTGGACACAAGTGATCATCATGCTTTACAGTGTAATCACCTGCCGTACTCCATGCAATGTGGTAGAGAGCCACGTAATACAGGCACTTTTTCTGGAGCTGCACTAAACCTGTCATATAACCAAAATTAAACAGTAAAATAAGTTCTTGTGCCATTTTTAATCTAATTGCATAGTAATCACTGGGAGGTAAATATTCCTCACTATTTTTCCTCAAAAATTTAAGAACCTAACAGTCCCCTTATATTCCTTTTTTTTTTTTTTTTGTTTTAAAAACCTTCAACTCTGAAAATAACAGCACTGTTTGGAAAATGCTATAGTCTGCATTTTTTCATATAAATAGACTTGGCTTTGCGACGTGTTTCACAAAGTCAGTTTCCACATTGACTGTGTGCAACCAAAAGGGAAGGTGATTAAAAAGAGGAAAACACAGTGGTGAATAAACAGAAATGTTTAAGGTCTCCAAGGTGTATGCCAAAGCTGCCAGTAGAGTTTATTTTAAAGTAAATTTCAAGTTAACACCTACACAAAAGGAGGAACAAATGGCAAAAATAGTGAAAATATGAATTCTGTTGAAAAGTAACTGCCTAGAATCACTAAGGCATTGAACTGGGATTTGAATGACCACAGTGTGTTCCTTACTGTCTCACTGTCCTCTGTAATGAATGGCAGGACTGTTCATAATTCTCTTTATTACTAGCACTATAAAGTAATTTTTAATTCCTGTGGTGAGGTAAGATTTTGGGAATAGTGAAGATTCTCCAGCATAGTTTTCTACTCTATGGTTTCTCCAGCATAAGTTTGAATACAAAGGCTGCCTTTATCCACTGCATGGTTGTTTTCCTCAGCTTCTCATACTTTATAATTTAGTTATGAATTTTAAAGAGAATCAAATGGAGCGGAGATTAGAAATTAGCACCCTTTGTGTCCTATTGAAAGCAGAGCAGCCCCTCCTCCTTAGGCACTGCAGAGTTCTTTGCTAATAAGGCTGACTGAACAAGTCTTCATTAAACTTCATGTTGCTGGGCTGGAGAATTTATTTGGCCCCATCACCCGTTCAGCCTGTGACCTGGACAAATCAACCATGATGCCTCAGATGTGAAAAGCCTTTGTCCGGCTTCTGGCATTCTTAACACAATTAGTAGCTCTGCAGCTCGTCTCCTTGAGCAAGGCAGAGTCACTCCGTCTCCTGGTGTAACTGTTGCTCTCAAGGCAAGTCGCTTGGAGCATCCCTCAAGTGACTCAGTAGCGTGTGATTTTACACATATAACTCCCAATCCCATGGAAATGTGTAACAGATGAGGATAAAGCTGGTTACACTCCGTTGTCATAGTCACTCTGTACTGTCTGTGCTGGCAACCTGCTAGGAAGCGTAGTAGGCCAAAATGTCCTCTAAATTGGTGTGAAGAAACTCTGTTATGCAATGTGTCTGTCATTAGGGTGACTGAGGCTTTTCTCCGCTTCCAAACACTGTGGTCCAGATGTTCGCCACCTCTTTTCTCAGTCAGGAGGAAGTTACAATAGGCGTGACTTCTGTGTATCATGGCAGACTACATATGAGTCTTTGATTAAAAATCACCTTCCACTTGAAGAGAATTATTACAGATAATACGAAATAAAGCACAGAGCTTTTTGTAGTAGTCATTAAAGCCTTAGGAGTTGTTCCGCAAACACATAATTCCTTGAGCATGTCAAGAGTTTGCCTTGCTCCACAAGAATGAAAGGCCAGAGGTTTAAATTGTGTTTCCTCATCATAAATCCTGAGGATGATGCACTTACTTTGGCACTGGTTTTGCTGCTCCTTCAAATTATGTGTCTGTTCCTTTTGGTGTTACTGCACTGGAGGGAGTGGTGTGATTTCCATTCATTACCATGGGGAGTTAGATTGCAGGTTTCTTCCCCCAGGCGCTGGCTTATGCAGCGTTGAAGCCTTTCCCTTTTCTATGCCTTAGAGTCACACTGCGGTGGAAGCATGCAGCAGGTGAGCCAGGGCGCTCCCTCTTCTGTGTGTCTGTGCATAGAATTATGCATGTATTTCTGTGTGTGTGGGCATGTATACATGCTCTTATTTGTAGATTCTTGCAGGACACCAAACAAAAATCTAAGTTGTGTTTTATTGTGGGAAGGGATGGGCAGGCATCAGACAAACCCAACTGAGTGGCTGTTGAACCAGACAGGTCTTAATGGTGCTGCAAATAAACCCCCTGTCCCACCCCTGGCTTTCTGGCTCACCTCCGTCCCTCTTGACACACACAGAGCCAGGTCTTCTCAGCCCCCAGCACGGATGGCTTTGCAGCACCAATAGAGCTGTTTTCTGTCAGGTCTCATCTGGCCAGTGTGTGAGGAAAATAATGTTCTCAGACTCTTCTGAACCAGCCTCGTCTTTGAGGGGAAGAGAGCTCCTGTCTGCAGCTCTGAGTCAGAGCAGGGCTTGGTTACATGTGATACGAGGTGCATCCAAAGGAATCCATTTCTAACCATAGCAAGGTTGGCGTGGATGTGAATGGCGGGCACAGTTAGGGCAGTGAAGGAGACGTCTATGAGTGTTCCCAGCCTGAGAAATGGACCAGTGAGGCAGTGGTCTGTGGCCTGTGAACTTCTCTACACACCCTTCTTCTCACAGACCTTAAACACTTACTGGCAAAACACTGCTTCAGCCGTGTGGAAAACATCTAACAAGCAGAAACCCATTTGAGACCATGTCTCATAGAGCTCCCGGATATTAGTGGGTTTGGCTATTCATATTTTCAGCCATGAGAAGCCATACTTAGCTCTGACTAGTGCCTGCATTGGGCCATGTGTTATATAGCTGAGGATTATCTGGCTTTCAGTTAATCTTTCCTCCCAATGTCTCTTGATGCCTTTCATTCCTTACGTGCTTTTTTTGATATGAATATATCCTGGCCTAAACCATCTTGTCCTGCCAGGATAGTACTCCAGAAACCAGTTCTGGGCTACTGAACTTCAATTTTGCAACCTTTTTCTCCCAAGAAAAGGGACTTGGGATAGCTCCTGTTCAGAAGTCGCTGGTTGCAAGATACATTACAAACACAAGACAAATGCGGCTGACAGGGGATGGCTTTCAGCTGAACTGTACAGGTTGGGCTTGGTTCGTTCTCTTTCTCAACTGCTGCAGGATGAACACAGGCCAGTAGTGACAGGATACTGCTGAAGAGCAAGTCCTTATCTGTTATCTATACTTCAAATGCCTCAGGAAACAGAGGTGAAACAGACTTTCATCCAGGTTTCGTGTTTTGTAAGGATGAATATGAAGAACGCCTGGTGAGGTGCGATGAAAAACAGACCTGGTCATGGGTAGCTGGGAGAGCTTCAGTGATTTGTTCTGTAGTGAGATCCGTTAGGCTGTCAACCAGACCCCAGCAGCAAGAGTAGAAGCTCCACTGGTTAGCTGTCTACAACACTATCTGCCAAAGAAGTGTCAAACATCAAAAGGACAGTCTTGGAAGGAGTGAGCTAGACACCTGATATTGATCAGCTGTTTTCAGTCTTTCTGTGGGGGTTGTTGGAAGAGTTTCGTGGCCTCACTGATTTTGACAGAACTTCCATCAAGGTCCCAGGTGGAGCTTTGGCAGACTGGACCCAAACTGGCCATCGCAGGGCAGTCCTAGGACAAAGGACATGAAGCTCAAGCTGAGCGCTTTTATAAAAAAGAATGGAGTTGAACCTGGGATTCCCACGGGCAGGTAGAAAGCCTGAGTCACCAGCCTGCCAGGTATTTTGGAGTGAGTTTTTCCTTCTCTTTTTTTTTCAAAGGCTGTTGAGAGTCTTTGAGGTGTTCAGCTTAGAGATAACAGCAGCTCTTTAGTGCATGTTTTCTTCAGAAAGCAGATTTTTTTTTTTCCATGAAACTGATTCTACTCCTAATTTGAGTTAGTTGCTGTGCTCATTTTAAAAGTTTTTTTTTTTTTATCAGACAAAGGGTCAGAGGACTCGCACCACGTGAGTTAAAAAATGCTGTTGCCTGAGAAACAAGTTTGCTTCAGTATGTCTATGACATCCCAGCACCCCATGCAGTGCTCCGGCGTGGTGGCCAGATTAATTATGGACTTTAATTAGGAACAAGAAACAAAAGAGGGAGTCTAGGGGAAGATGACTTCATCTCCCCACTCATCTTACATTGCTGTTTCATACAAAAAGATCGAGGCAACAGACAGAACAGCAGACAAAATCATCTACACAAAGGTTTCTCTTGGCTGAGGAGAGGAAGGATAAAATGAGAAAAGGATCATTGTTCATCTGGAAAGTCACAAGAGCAAGTCTGAGTTCATCTTTTCTAGCCAGCATGTTCGTTAAAGTCCCACACCTTTAAAAGTTTTTGTTCAAGCAGTTTGTCCTTGGGCTAAATTTCTCCATCTCGTCTCAACTTGCTACAAGCCTGGGAATTTTTAGCCTCAGTGAAACAAAAAGTGCTTTTTTTTTTTTTTCGTTTGTTTTACGCTGATAGGGAAAGCCCTATCTGCTATATGAAGCTGTTAGAACAAGGTGCAGGAGGAAAGTGAGCAGCGACGGCGTTGCAGGAGGCACAGCTTCATGGTTGGCAGACCTGGAGGTATTAGAAAACAAATGTTCCAGCTCTGTCATTAATTATCTAATTTCAGATTAATAGTATAGGCTCAAATTTTCAAAGGCCTAGATGGAGAGGCTGGCACAAGGGGGAACTCTATGTGACCACTCTTAATTTGTTTGTTTTTTTTCCTGTGGAGAGGCATCCAACCACTGATTCTGTCTGCTTGCCTACCAACACAAGTGTACCCCATGAGTAAGGCAGTCATGTCTCTTCTGCCAACTGGCAGGCGTCAGCTTTGCTGCATGCTGTTCTGCACCTTTCCTACCTGTACACTACACTTTTCCCTACAGTACCTGATCATGTAGTCATTCATTCCATTATCTAGTCCTCCTTTCATCATTTAATTCACACTCACCACTAGACCAAAACCCAAAAGCTGTAGCTTGGTCTTTACGTGTTAATTCTGCACACTGTCACACGCCACTGTTGAAACCGTATAGCCTTTTGCCTTCTGCAATTAATTCAGTGTACTTAAAATTATTTCTGTTCTGATTTATTTTAGTGGGGAGATGTCATATCAATAATTTATTTGTAAGCCAGATACCTTCTGGCATGATGTCCAAATTATCCAGATAACTTTGCCTGCAAACAATCTGTTTTCTTAGTGTGTCAGAATCCCAAATACGTGTTGTTCCTGCATAGTAACCGCTAAGGGGAATTGAGAACAACCTGCGTAACCCTAGAAATGTCGCAACGGAGCAGAAGGCTGCTGGCTGCTGCTCAGAGGCGCTGACAGATTGTCCCTGCGGTTTGTGGTATTGCATCCGAACTGCTTGGCGGAGGGCAGAGGGCAGGGGCAACTCAGGCTGGAGTGGGACATCTGGGGAGACGGAGAAGCTCATTTGGCAGGTGGAGCCCTCCGTGCTGGTGGAGCAGGCTGTTTGGTGGGCAGGTCAGGTTTGAGAGAGACATAGGAAAATATTTCCAAGGAGGTGCAAAAGTAGAGATTAAAAACGACTGACTGACTTCTTTAAAGCATGGTAAGCACTTTGCATGTAAAAGTTACCTCTGTGTTTACCCCGTCCGGAGTCAATCCAGAACAGTTCGCCTGTGGGGACGGGAGCAAGCCCCGGTCCTAAGCCCAGCTGGTGTCTGAGGAGTTAACTGCACAGGGACAGGGAGCAGCCTGCCGCGCTTCTCCTCAGGTGATCGGCCGAGATGCTTCGGGTTTGGTTCGGTTTGGTTTTGCGCCCAAAAAGGTGGCTTTTATACGACGGAGGCAAAAACAAAACTTGGGTTTTTTTGTTTGGCGGCGTTTAACGCGAAGTTTGGCGCCCGTTCCGCCTGCTGCTCGCAGCCTTTCTGCCCGTCTCCCGCCGCCGGCTCTGCTGGGAGTGCCAGGTCGGGGCTGGAGCCCCGGCATCGCCCTGCCCTGCCCGGCCGGCGCGGGGGCGGGGGGGG
>Ga0065711_1027698_pt1 | contig 46640 bp, 32 predicted proteins | sample Hoacrofraction12_FD_59098 | JGI IMG/M metagenome (GOLD analysis project Ga0065711, IMG submission 59098) | Hoatzin crop microbial communities from Cojedes, Venezuela - Epithelial fraction 12 v2 (version 2) | ecosystem: Host-associated > Birds > Digestive system > Esophagus > Crop | place...
CGAGGCGGGCCCGGCAGCGCGCCCTCCCCTCACGGAGGCGGCGGGGAAGCAGGGGCCGGGCCGGGCCGGGCCGGGCGCTGCCGGGATGGACATGGAGGTGGAGGCGGTGGAGGCCGCGGAGGACGAGAAGGCCGGTCCCGCGGCAGGGGAGAAGCGGGGATCCGCCGACCCCCCGGAGGCCGCTCCTGCCGCCGGCGGCCATTACGAGCTGCCCTGGTGAGCGGCGGCAGTGCGGCCTGCACGGGGAGATATGGCCCGGGGCGCCTGCGTGATAGAGCCGGGAGAGGGAGGAAGGGCCGAGGGCGCGCGGCCATTGGTGCAGAGCGTGGCGGGAGGCGGGTCCGGGCGGGCCATAGCCTATGGAGCGAGAGGGGGGCGGGGCGCGCCGTTGGCGGGAAGGGGGGGGCTGGCGCAGGGGTGCTAGGCCTGGATCTGCGGGGCGCCTCCGCTGAGGGGAACGTGTAGGCCGGAGCCTGTCTGCCTGCCTCGCCCCGGCCCCGGGCCTTCCCCCGTGTCCGCCGGGCTGCGGGAGCACCCTGTACCCTGCCCAGGCAGGGCCGGGGCCTGTCGGGTGGGCGAGGGGAGAGGGCATCGGGCAGCCCAGGGTGGGAAGCGAGAAGTCCCGATGGCGCCCAGACAAAGTCAGCCCTGCCTGGCGTTAACGAGAGGGGAGCGCACAGCGCCGTGTCCCCTCTTAGCCCTGATACCAGGCTGAGGCCCCAAACTCGTGTTTTTCCTCCTTTTCCTTTTTTATACTGACCAAAGTAAAACAACTAAGGAATTAGTGGTGTGGAATGCTGTGCGTGGCAGGCGGGGGGGACCCTGCAGCGTTTGCACTAAAGACAGGCCAAGTCATCTTCATCCCGTGGTACCTTAACTTAATGCTCCTCTTCTGTCAGCGTAAAGCACTACTGAAGTTTTATTAGACGTACTGAAGTGTGTGGGGTTTTACTTCTACAGGGTGGAAAAGTACAGACCCATGAAATTATGTGAAATAGTTGGAAATGAAGATACTGTGAGCAGGCTGGAGGTGTGTAGCTGTCACTTTGTCTTTTTACGGATTAGCTCAAAAAACATGGTTCTGCATGGATCCACAGACCAGTAAAAGCACTTCTGTATTTTTACATCCGTACTCGAGTATGTGGAAAAAACCTTTCTGATTTACTTAAAAAATTACACTTTTTAGGACTTATTTGAGTGGTCTTCTAAGGAAATAATGCCTTCTTGAATTGGGATATTGTTTCAATTGCCCCTGTTTTGATACAAGTTAGAAAATTTGTAGCCATGATGATAATGTTGTTTCAATGAATAAATATAATTTATGGAACAACAGAAAGAAACATAAATATGATGTTTTTCTGGAAGATAAATATTTTCCTGGACAAATTAGTTTGTAAACACAGTATTTGTTGACAAAAAGCTTATACTAGCAAACATGTAACAGATGCAAAGGAAAGGCAAGAGTACGAAAGACCTGTGGGATTAAGTGCTTTTAAGTTTTTCCGTATTATTATAGCCACTGAATTCTAATGGTTCAATTAAAAAAACAAACAAACAAAAGCAGCAAGGTCAAAAAAAATGAAAGCAGGAGGAAAGAAAAGAATGGATTAGCTCTGTTTCTCATGCTTAGAATGTAATAGAATTGAAAACTTTATTTCCACTATTTTCTTATACAATTTTTTATTATTGCTGTCTCTTAGATCTTTGCAAAAGAGGGGAACGTACCAAATATTATAATTGCTGTAAGTATTGCTGTGTTGTGCTGTATTTCACTGTGTTGGTCCTGGCTTCTGATATCTAGCCACGATTGCCTCCCAGTATAGATGTGCATTGTGCCTGAATGTATTGGTAAGAGAGGTACTGGTTGTGTGGTCACGGAGCAGTGTTCTTGGCAGAATACACGAGCAGTGAACAACCTGCTGTTAAAAACTAACTTGGCCCTCAGGTGCCTGTTGAAGCATCTCTTGTGCTTCTGGCAGCGATTCTCTCTGCTGTTGGAGGCAGGATCCTGAACTCAGGCAGCCTGTAGTCTGATGTTCCCTCTGCAGTTCCTCTGTTGCAGCTGTTTTTTGTGACTGAGGAGTTTTGTAGAGACTACAGCTTAGAAAATGACATTAAACTTACCAGCAATTGCTGCATTGTTGCATTTCTAGGGTCCCCCAGGAACAGGTAAAACCACCAGTATCCTCTGCCTGGCTCGTGCTCTGCTTGGTCCTGCATTAAAGGATGCTGTTTTGGAGCTGAATGCCTCAAATGACAGGTGAGAACGAATAAACCTTGTTAAACTTTTAATGAAGGAGCAAGTATGCATTTTTATTATTTGTTCAACTCAAGCTGGCTTAATAGGCTTAATGCTGTGTTAAGGCCTCTATTACTTATTTTAATGCAGTTTTTCCAGCTAAAGTTTAGGCAATCTTTGGTGTCCAACAATCAACATAGGTATTATTACTTGATGTTTTATAAACTTGACAGATGCTTTCATGCACCAAAACAGAAGCAGATGGAGTGCAGAATCCATATAATGGTACTGTTTTCTTGAATTTACTTTAGAGAGTTAAGATTCCTGCAGTCATGAAGATCCTCCCAAGAGTGAAAAGCAAGCAAGTTGTTCGTAATGAAACTCTTCAGTGCTTAAGTAAAAAAGTGAAGTGGTAGAAATTAGGGCTATAAGGACAGTTGGGGATTGAAGTGTAGGATAAGGGTGTTAGGTATGTACAGGACACTGACTCTGCCCCAAGGACCAGGCACTAAGGGCCAATTAAATTTCCCAAGTTCTGTAGCAGAGCTGTCCTGAAGTATTCTGATAATATTTCCTGGAGGGTTGTTTATGAATACAATACATTTTACCTGCCTTTGTTACTGTCAGTTACAGAAGAGCTATAGAATCACAACATGCATTTTCTGAACAGAAGAGTAAAATCCTTTATTTTTAAAAGTAAGTTTTTGTTGGAACTCTGTCTAGGAAAGTGTCTGTGTTGTGCTACAATGATACAGTCTATCCAGCTGTTTTTCTTGAACTTTTCTGAGGTATAGCTGGGTCTGTGGATGTGGCTGTGTGAAGCGCTAGCAAAACAGCAAAGCCGTTTTAAGTGCTTCTGCCTTTGCTCATTTATTACCCCTACCTTTTGCCAAACGTAAGACCTTTATGGCGGTACTGTAAGTGAGGTTACTGATATATATATGCTGATAATGTTAAATTATTTTTTCAGAACCTCCAAAAAGGAGGAGTACTGGTGGTTAAATCTGAATCAGGCAGCTTGGCTTGTAACATGGCTTCACAGCAGTTCTACTGGCACAGCTGAAGGGGCAGGAACAAACAGCAGGAGAATAGTGAGCTCAGGAGGGCTTCAGCCACTGTGGCTGCTGAATAAAATCTATTATGTAATTGCATCCAACTGATCATGAATCACTTGAATTATTGTTCCAGGGGCATTGATGTTGTGAGAAACAAAATCAAAATGTTTGCCCAGCAAAAGGTCACCCTTCCAAAAGGTCGGCATAAAATAATCATCCTTGATGAAGCAGACAGGTACGTTGTCCTTTTCTTGACCTCAGCTACTACGTGAAATGCATTGTGTCTGTCCTGTCTGTGGAGCTGCTTTCTTGGACGGTCTTAGATGTTTCTGTCAGACTATCGAAAATAATTTGTTAGGAAATAAATATGCATTGAATGCTGTTCTTATGAGATTACTCATATCAAGCAGAGATCATTGTTTCAAAGAAGATGCTAAATATTGGGGTGAAAGACTTTGGGATTTAACTGGATGTGAAATAGCATCTTCCAGTTTACTGGTTCTTTCTCTTTGAAAAGAGTCTGGCTTACATGGGCAATTTCACTGGATGAAAACAGGACATGCTACTCCATCTGTATATAAGTAGTAGTAGTCTTGGCAATATTCTTCAGAGTATTAATGGTTGAATTTCGTGTGTTAGTTTGATGGAGGTCTCAGTGACTACCTGCATTTGTTGACTAGAAAAAGCTGCTGAGTTTACCAAGCCAGAATATCAAGTAACTTACAAAGCACTGTCTAATATCAGTAAATTCTAAGGCTTGTCTAAAAATAGGCTGCACTTATAAGTCAGTGAAGGGCAAAATCTGTCCTAACTCCTTTTCTCCCTCAGCATGACAGATGGAGCACAGCAAGCATTGAGAAGAACAATGGAAATTTATTCCAAAACAACGCGCTTCGCACTTGCGTGCAATGCCTCTGACAAAATCATAGGTAAAGAGCTGCTAGTCCCCGGGCGGTTTTGTCATATGTTCTCCATACTGTTGGCTAACTTCCAAGGCAGTTTTCAGAAATACCTTGAATCTGCTTGTTGCAAGAAACCATGGTAGTTCTGAAGAATCAAACCACCTGTACATCCAGCTAATAAAAGAAGAGTATATTTGTGTAGCCAGTAAACCCTCTGAACACCTGGTTTCGATGGATAGTGCTATGCCTGACTGCAGAAGCCGATTTCTCATACTTCGGGCTTAATCTCCATCCAACTCTGCCACAGTGTAAGAACAATGTTAAAGTTTGCCTATAGGCTCTCAAATTGTAGACCTTTAGACTTTTCTTGTTTAGCCGTTAAAACAGCGTGATAAACATACACATTCAGAAAACCAGGAGAACAGAAGCAGCTGAACTTCATATATGTTTGCACATACCTGGGAAAACTTACATTTAAGTTCAAGTGAAGGACTGTAACAGTTGTGTATGCTTAAGGAGATACTATATTCTGTCTGGAGCTGATGTATTCTTTTTCTTTAAGAGACAGATGAAGAGTTGGGAAATGAGATAGCTTCTTCCAAGATGGAAATAAATGTTTTGGGTTTTTTTTTTGAGAAAGAGAGAAATGCTGATTACACATCTCTGTCCTTAGAACCTATTCAGTCCCGGTGTGCAGTGCTGCGTTACACCAAACTGACAGATTCACAAATCCTTGCAAGGCTACTGAAAATTGTTGAGAAAGAGGATGTACCGTATACAGATGATGGACTAGAAGCCATTATCTTCACAGCCCAAGGAGACATGAGACAGGTAAAAGAAGGCAGGCAATGAAACAAAAGCTTCTGTTTAAAACAAATAAAACCTTTGAATTGTAGCTCTTGAGGTTTTGTCTTTGGAGAGGTAAAGCAAGGGGGATGTGGCCTGTGGCACAAGAGTAACTAAGCTATTTGGTTTTGTGAGGTTTTAAGGTAGATCTGCTCCTTAAAAGTGAATTGGTGGGAACTGGATACCAAATTTGTGGGAGGAAACAAGTCTGCATACATTTGCGGTTTACTCTGTTGCTTAATTGAAAACTAGGTATTTGGCATCGTTTTCTGAAAAATGTATTTCATCCTGAGGAAGGGAGTGAGAAGTAGAGCACTTCAGAAAATAAATGAAGTCTCATTTTTTCTTTCACAGGCATTAAACAACTTGCAGTCCACATATTCTGGATTTGGCTTTATAAACAGTGAAAATGTCTTTAAGGTAAGTAATAGTGTAAACCAGTGATGCTAGAAGTTTAGTGCTACAGCTGTGCGAGACCTTGGAAATGCTTTGGCAGTTTGCAGACAGCACAGTGTATGTAGCAATTACAGCACTGGGCCGTAAAAAAGTGTATGGGCCTTCTGAAAAGGAAGAGCGCTCGCGGTCCCTAGGGGCACGGCGCAGACTTTGTGGCTTTCCAGCTGTCACAAAACCCATGAAGCGCAGAACTGCTGGGAAATTTCACAGCGATAGCTTTCAGTTCTATTACTTAGGTGTTCTCATTTCATGCTTTTGAGTGTGCTATGGCAGGATAGTTGTTTTACCAGAAAAATCGTAGTACTTAAAATTTAATCTGTATTATAGAATGTGTCTGATTCAGTACTTCAGCTGTAAGGAAGCTTGATGAAAATTCCAGAGGTTTAATGCAAAGTCTTCTAATATTTTGAAGTGTAATATTTCTCTTTGATACAGGTATGTGACGAGCCTCATCCTCTGCTGGTGAAAGAAATGATACAACACTGCATAAATGCAAATATTGATGAAGCATACAAGGTTGGTTTTAATGGGCTGTGTCGGGGTAGACAGACACTTTTTCCCTACAGAACTCTTCTTTGTTTTGAAGAATTCACAGTGTGTTGTTTTTTTTAAGATAAGGGCAATACCATGCAGATGAGTTGATGAATTAAATCCTTCTTATGCAGGGGTTTGTTCAGATGAATAAGCCAACAAGCAGAAAAGCAAGTTGTATTGAAATTACTTGCTAAACAATTGAGGGTAAATCATCTGATAAGTAGTACATGCAGTTCCAATAGTTATATACAGCTGTTCCAAAAGCAAATATACTTGACTCACCTGGTAAGTTTTGCAGATAAATAAGGGATTATTCTTGCCTGCGCAGATTCTTGCCCACCTGTGGCGACTTGGATACTCTCCAGAAGATGTGATTGGCAACATCTTCCGTGTGTGTAAAACCTTTCAAATGCCAGAATATCTGAAACTGGAATTTATCAAGGTTAGTACTAACCTAGCTCCTGGTGGGGTTTCTTGGGCCTTTGTAAGAAGACAATGTGATCCTTAATACAGGGGTGGCCTCAGGGTTTTCTGTTTGAGATTTGCTATATACTAGCGCAAAAACAGTATTTCTTAACTCATTACTGCTTGCTTTCCCGTCAGCTTGTCTGTAAGAATAGTCACTTGAAGTTTAAACTCTAACCACCCGTAGAAGTGCCAAAAGTCACTTCAGTGGTCAACTAGATTTAATAAGAAATGTCATGCTGGCTAAATCTATTATTTACATCAAAGCCTCAAATAACTGCTTGAGAACTTTCTTCAAACTTTACTATCAATAGATAGTAACACATTAAATTATATTCACAGCCAGCTGACAAATGGTAAGCTGGTGTAATGGCATCACTCTTCAGATCTAAAAGCTGTCCTCAAATATATGCACCTCGCTCCTTACAAAGGAAGTGGGGAAATAAATAACAGGCCTTGGTTTAAAAAAAAAACAAAACAACAAATGCATTCTAGTTGGTCTGTGTGAGAAGATACAGTTCTCAGGTTCAAGTGACCCTGAAGCTGGTCTCTCAGCAGTAAGGGCTGTGTTCAGTTCAGTCGTTGGCCATACTATGCATAGACCAGGGGAGAAAATAGAAGCTTTTACGATGTCTTTATCACCAGGAAATCGGGTACACTCACATGAAGATAGCCGAAGGTGTGAACTCCCTTTTACAAATGGCTGGACTGCTGGCCAGGCTGTGTCAGAAGACTGCAGCCCCTGCAGCGAGTTAGAGGCTTCGCTGAGCTGCAGCCTGCGTGCGGGAAGGTGCGGGCCTGGCGTGCAAGGTCAGCAGCTCCCTGTGTGTCCGCAATTCTGCATGCAGAGAGCCCGTGCGCTTGGTTTTGCTAAATCACAGAAAAATAACAAGGTTCTACTGTAAAAATGTTTTGTACTTTTTTATTCAGAACAATAAAGCTTTAAAATCTATTTTAACCCCAGAACTCTTAGCCATTGTATAACCAAGGTAGGAGAGAGGACTGTGACAGTGCAGAGCAATGAGGTCTGTCTAGTGCACTCAGCAAAACTGCCTTTGCCAGTGGTACTGAGACCTAGCAGCGGGAGGAACAAAAGTGGAATCCCGTTGTTAGTGGTTCCACTTCCAGCCTGCTCATGAGCGGTGGTCTTACCGAGACCGGGAAGGAAAAACTTCTGCACAAAATAAGGCAAAGACCTGCTGAGCAGGTGCCACTCCCAGGTGCTGTGTATGTGCTGTCGGTAAGGAAGATACTTTCACCAAACATATACAGGTAAAATATTACACATTTCTTGATGATGTCAGCTACTTATTTTGGGTCTTTCTTTAAAAATATTACCAAATTCTGAGATGTTCTGCATTTGAGTTCCCTTTTCTGTTCTCACTGTCCAGGTTAGGTAATGTTATTTTACTATAATTTCAGCATACCAAAAAGCTACAGCACCATGCTTTCCTGTCTGTTCAGTTTTGGAAACCACCTTGCCAGTGCGGATGAGCAATGAAGTGTGAAACGCAGAGTGAAAGCAAATACAAATTGAATTTGACCACCTCCATATCAGATGTGAGATATGTGTCTCCAAGCAGAGCTATTACGTTCTGATTCTACCAGTCAAAGAAAGCATGGTAGAGGTACAAGTTACTGGTGCCTGCACTTCACCCTCCCCATTCTGCTGCAGTTTTCCACCCCAAATATCCAACTGCCCCATCACAGCTGCCTCAGTGCCAAACTGAGCGTCGCTGGCAGCGTAAGTCGGCTTCAGTCTGAAGACTGGCCCCTACGCTGGGCTGGTGACGGCCTCCGGATCTCTGTCTCGGCACGGGGTAGCGAGTTTCAGCAGCAAGAGCTGGTAGCACTGTAGATTGCCCCGTCACAACTCTCTGCAGCTCCTCTGCCAGAGCCCCAAGACAACCCCTTTTAATTCCAAGTGCAGGAGAGCAAGGTAATTGACTGCTAAAGTGCAGGCACATGTAAGCTTGCTCCCAAATGGAGTAAAGCAAACAGCTGTTAAAATAAAACAATGGATGTAATAAAGTACATTCTTCCTTCGCTAGATATTTATCAAATTTACCTTTTGATTCCCAGCCAGTGAATTGGCACTACTAGCACAAACACCGTTAAATATACGACTAATAATTTAGTATTAAGAGAGTTCTCTGCAGACACAGCATTGCAGCTTTTGTCCCCAAAAGCTTAAATAAGGCACATTCAAAGAGTAGGTTAATTTTGCTTTGGCTGTACATCACAGTCAGCCTACTCCGTCTTTGCTTTCTAGCTAAATATGCTCGTTGCTGAAGTGGGGAGGCAGAGGTGTTACTGTGGAAGTTTCAAGAAACAGCAGACATGGTATTAGGAGGACTCCAGGCTGGTCCTCACCCCCTGGCTGTACCTGCCCGTGCGTCCCCTGGTTTGCTGTGTTTGTGCCGGCGGAAGGGTGAGAAGCACCGAGGGTCACAGTTCCTGTTCCCCCTGGTTTCGGCGGTTTTCTTCTTGGCTGTATTCAGTAGCTGCTTTGCAGCTCCGGTTTGGAGCCGTCTCCACAGGGCCAGTCCTCTGCAGCACTGGGGGGCCATAACCGTGCTCGCTTGTCCCAAGAAGAGGAACAGGGTGGCTCCGAGAGGCCCCCAGTGCAGCCTGTTCTACGGAACGCAGCTGCTGACCCGCTCTGGGCGCAGAGCTGCTGCTTGGTGGCAGCAGCCAAGGCTCCCCAGCTCCATCCGAGAGCCGCACCAGCGGTGCCAAAACTTCTTTTCGAATGTGGCTTAAATTGAAAACAGGAAGTGAATTGCTCACTTGGCTGCCTACCTGGTGTGAGGAAAGAGCTACTGGACCCAGGGGAGACGGCGTTTCTCCTTGCGTTGTGTTCAGACAATACAGGATCTGGCAATTTTGGTTGAGCACCAGAAATCCTTGCACACCTAAAAACAAGTCCTGAAAGGGCAGCGCCTTGGTGAACACACTCACACGTGCGTACTCACTCAAAATTCTTTCGTGCAAAGAATGTAAGGTGTTTCAGAGCAAGGCTGTAATAACATTGATGAACATTCCCGTAACGCTCCCTGGATATCTTCCAGCGTAATGAGATCACTGGCTGAAAAGTACTTCAGGGGCTTTACAAAGCCGAGAAGGGATTTACCCCTCTGTACAGCTGGCTGTTCTGGAGAGCTGCAAGGCTGGGATTTGCTCAGACTCCCAGTAAGAGGAGGGGAGATGCTCCATATCCAGCTCCTACCCTGCCTGCTTCAGCTCCACAACTTCCAAACTCAGATTTTGGCAGTGGAGGAATCTTACACCAGGACAGTGTAATTGGTCTAAGCCGCCTCCCTGCTTAGCGAGGAGAGCAGTAAATCTTGTACTTTAATGTTTTGGCTGCACACTCACCTAACGGCTAGAACTTTCTGGGAGCTCTCGAGCTGGATCTCTCACTGTGTGCCAAGGATCTTTTCCTGCTGCTAATCTTCTAATCATTTAATGACTCCCTCCAGTTACGAGATGAATCACCAGTAGGTGTAACATCACTGAACATCACTGAAAATGGAGCTCACCCTTCCCCTCCAGCAAAAAATCCAGTCTCCAGCACCGCATGGAAAGCGGGAGCTTCTTCAGGTGCTGAGTGTGTCACCACGGATGACAATGTCACGGCTCTGCAAGGGCCCGGCCCACTGCTTCGGTACTGAAGGCATCTCCTCGATTGCTTGCCTGTCTGCGAGCCTGCGCAGAGCCAGCGCTGTGGCTGTCACCGTGTCTGCTCCAGGCTCACCGGGACGCTGGTGTCCCCCGCCTGTGCAGAGCATTTAAACATCAGGAAACCAGGGGGTGAGGAGAAGCTGGGCTGGGAGGAGCTGGGGCAGGCAGAAAACCAGACCGTAGCTCCCTGCGCAGGTACATCCCTGACCCACGCTAGATTTTCTCTGTTGTAGAAGTCCTGTGGAAGCAGGAACAATGCATTTGTAGGAGCTACGAGTAAATCTCCTGCCAAGCCACAGTCCGACCCCCTGCTGTTTCAGCTGTGCAAACGGTGGCCACCCATGGTCTCAGCGATTCTGCTAAAAATACAGCCCAGTGATTTGCAGCAGGAAGCACCTGACAGCTCCAGGGCTCGCTCCCCCTGCGCTCCACTTCTCTGCTCACCCTTACCAGTCCCAAAGACGTGAGCGTGGGCTGCGTCCCTCCTTGAAGCTGTTTTCTGAACCAATTTTGAGGAAGAAGGCTTTAAGGAGCTACGTTTTCTCCCGCTCCAATCCTGCACACCGTTCCATGTCATCTCACGTGCTCCCATCTCAGTCTGTCTCACCCAACCATGCAGACAACATCTGCATCATACAGACCACAAAAAAACACTGCATTTTCTTTGGAGGCTTTTCAATTTTAATAAATAAGTGGTACAACGGTGCCAAATCTGTGCATCAGGGCTCAAGAGACAAGGGTTACGTTTCAGGACTGATGTTCCCTGTGGCGATACTGAAAGACAGGTGCAGTTTCTGAGGCTGGCAGCTGTGGCTCGGACCTTCTCCGTTGTTCCAGGGTCTTTGTGCCGTTACAAAATGGGTACCGAAACCCAAGGAAAGCTGCCCTAGGCAGACACTGTCAATTACGAGCTGTGGATAAAGCAGCGATTTAATCCTCTTTAGGCTTTGGCTTTTGTGAACAGGCTGGTATCTCATTTAGTTCCAGAGAACCACTGCTGTTGTAAAAGCAACCTCTGCCTTGCCGGTTTCTCTCTTGAAGGAAACTGCTTCTGTAGGAGAGCACAGGAACTAAATCGGAACATAATCCCTATGTCTTAATACCATCGTGCATGAATCACCCTGACAAATTAAGTAGCTGGCTGCATTACTGCTCAGCAATTTAAAGATTCGTTTCATGCTTGACAGGAGAAAACATTGCACGGACCGGCCATCCTCCCTCGCGTAGACGTGCAGGGAAACGAGATGGGATAACGAGCTCTTGGCTCACCCATGGTCACTGCCGGGCAGAGAGTTTCTCCAGTTGCAGATTTGGAGTTGGACTTCTGTGGGACTTCAAGCAGAGCATTTCTTGCTCGCAGCGGCACCCTTTGTACGTGATCTTGGGCACTATCAGAGAAGAGATTTCACCGAGGGATCAAGATCTCCCCTCTCCTGGTGTGCACGCTCACTGCGTGGGCTCTTGCAGCTCAGCAGAAGACTTCTTCAGACTTTACGCAGAGTACTTGAAATAAGAGGGGAAAAAGTAATGAGTTCACTGACTTTTCATCCTTGCTTTCAACTTCTCAGCTCTGCTGCCTGTTACATTTTCTTCCTAGGGACAAGCAGTGAGGTACACTACGAGATGTCCACGCCTAAGCAGAAGCCCCAGCCGTGCTCCCGGACGATGATCCCCGAGCAGAGCCGAGCACACAGAGGTACCAGGAGCCCACTTCTGAATTCAGCCTCCCTTGGGGGAGAGCTGCTGCTGGCTTTTGTTGGCTGCACATGCAGATTTCATCGCGTTACTCTGCTAGCAAAGGCTGTAACTGAGGCACCATTATCATGGCAAAAAGTGCACTGGCAATTTCAGTTTGCTTACAGAGCTGCCAGAAGCTGTTTACACATACAGCCACGACAGCATTTTGCTAGGGCTTACGACTGGAGGTTTTCCCAGAAAATCTGTCTCACTGGTGCTTCACAGGACAGCTATTCCTCCCTCCACTACCTTCCCAGCATCATTTATCACTTGGGGGGTGGATTTATGGTAGCCCCTGTGCTGCTTTGATCGTTGCTCTCCACCAAATCAGGTGCAATCATTACAGCAGCGTTGCTGAATGCTTTGGGCGTCTGTCGGCCCTGACCGCTCCTCTCTCGGTTCTGAACGAGGCGAGCACTCTCCCCATCACAGACAGCAAACGGAGCGGGCTGGTGTGCCCAGAGCCATGGAGCCACTATCAGAGCAAAAAGCAGGGCCACGCTGTGACTAACGCAGAAATGTAATCTCCTACGCCTCAAAATTTCTATGTGGAAGAGGAATAAATGCAGAATTGCTTATAAAAGTTACCATCTTTTCATTTTTCATTTTTTCATGGATAGCCTGGCTGCCTTCCCTCCGGAAGCCTAGCCCACACGATGCCTGGCTGTTCCATACACACCTTCCAAAAAGAAGTTTCTCTGCAACAAAACCCCAGGTTTCTCTGCAACCCCATCTGAAACAGTCCATTTTTAAGCTATTCTCTTGGTTTGCTCTGGCAGCACGAGCTGCCTGGCCACACGGTACCGCTGCGGCAGGTTTCTCGGGCACCCCGGCAGCGTGGGTTCGGGCGGCCGTGGGCAGGGGAAGGGGTGTTCACCAGGCTGAGCTGTGTTTGCCGCCAGCCTGACCACCAGCGTGTGATGTTGGGAAGCGACTTGCGTGCCACGAGCGACACGCACGCGCCGAATCCTTGATCCAAAAGCACGACTGGCCCTCGGTGCAGCTTCCCCTCCAGCGGAGACTTGGTCAGAGCTGACGCTGCCGGGATGGGCTGCTGAGGTTCAAAGCAAACGCCGCAGCGTGGGGAGTAGCGTGACTGCGCCTTGCGTGGTGGGGACAAATCTTAAATACTTTGCACGGCTTCAGAAAGATCCAATTTTGGGGGTCTGCCCGCCATCCGGTGCCCACAGTCTGGGGATTGGGAGGCCCTGTAACTGGAGCTGCCAGCGTGGGGTGGAAGGATGATCCCTCTGTCTCTCTGCAGGTGCCCAAAGTAAAAACCTCACAAGGAGAGTGATACTGGTCCCAGTTCCTCTCCCAGCTGGAGTCCTAGTCGGGTCTGGAGCAGGGTGACCAGCCCTACACGCTCTAACCAGCACATAGAGGCACCACAGATCTACATATTAGCACAGTCCTGGTTGATTTTCCTCTTTCCCTGCGATTCACAAACATTTGTCTGCCAAGAACTCGGCCAGCATTTGCTGCCAGCTCTCTGCAAAGTCTCCGAGAGCCTGTTTCGAGCCACAACAGCAAATGCAGAACTGTCCCTGTGTTTGGTTTACCTGCGGCTGCTTTCCTTTCATACCTTACCATGAATTTACGGACTCTCTGTTTTATCACCCACTCATTCAGTGTCATGCAACCTTCCTGCAGCTCCCCACAGAGGGTTTTTACTTTAACTGCCTTGAGTAATTCTTTATCATCAGCATCAAATTGCTGCTGAGACGGGGGCAGGATGTGCGGTCGCCGCAGAGCAGGCGGGGCTCAGTGAGCCCAGGGAATCCCTTACACTGCTCAGCCTCCCAGCTGCACAGACCGGAGGGGTTCTGGGGGTTCCTCTCTGCAGCACGTATCTGTGCTGCCTGAAGCTGCTCTGAGGCCATTCTGAGTTCCTGTTGGAGAAGGGTGGTGCTGGGACACTGACCTTGATGGATTTGTCTCCGCGGTCTCCATTAGTTAGCTTGGCATCAGCCAGAGACGTGGCGTGGCATGGAGCTGGCTGCCCCTCTGCCTGCACTGCCGGGCACCGGCTGGCCCCGCTGGCAAGGGGCAAAGCTCCCCCTGAGCTCTCTTTGGCATAAACACAATCCTCCCAGCCCTAAATAAACACATCAATGATTTGCTCTCTTCTTACCTTTTCTTTGGCAGACGGGCAGACCCCGATGCAGGACCGGCGTTGACGTAGTCCGGCTCATCATCCGGGCTTTCTGTCCGCAGAGCTGCGGGTGAGGATGGGGAGCACTGATCAGTAAGCAGGTTGATCAAAAAAGCACACAACACACCATAGACACACTGCGCGTCCCGCCAATATTTCGCCTTCGGCGCCGACAGGCGTTTGCGCCTGGACTAAGAAACCTCAGGTGACAGCATCCAGGTCTTCTTGAAGGGGCTTCAAAATGCCCACAGCAAATTTGCAAACAGTCTGCGAGCAGCAAGCGTGGACAGCGTTTTGGAGCCAAAAGAGACAGATTTAATCTAGAGAGTGCCCAAACAGGATAACAAGAATCAGTTTGCTTAGGCAGCCTCCAGACCAGAGACAGAAAGCTCTTACACACGTACGCTCACCGCTGTCTCCCAGGCCAGCCCACCCGCTGCGCTGCGCAGGAAGCCACGCGTTAGGCTGAGCCGCTGTTCAAAGGTTAGCGTAGGAAATGTGCACCCCGGTTACTGCGGAGCGGCCGCGGGCTGGCCCGCTGGATGCGTGTGCCTCACAAGGCTGAGCTTGCACCAGGGCAACTTCAAAACGGAAGAGGACATCAGACACGACGAGTGACATTCTTCTCTAGCACCCTGTGGTCAGGGTTTAGGCACAGCCACTTACACGGTGACCTTTCGAGTACCAGAAACACCACATCCCATCAGAGCAGCATTCAATTACAAGAGTGCGTAGCAATTTGCACGTTGCCTTAGGTGTTTATCACAGTTGATTGGGGAAAAAATAACTGAAGGCGGGGGCGACGTCTGCATTGCCCCAAGCATGGTCCATACTGGTGTAGTGTGATGGGCACCCTGCCCATGAGCCCCATCCCTAAATAGCTGCTGAGAACATACCTTCCTCCTGCTGGAGTTTCCACACGTGTATCGCCGTGCTGTTCTCGTAGTCTACAGCATCATCTGTGACTAAGAAGAGTTTGGACAGGATGATGCTGAGCAGCGAGTGGACTAAAAATGGACCTTTGTGAAACTCCCCTCCTACCACCCTGCCCCGACCGCCCCGTGCACGTGGCTGAGTTTCCAGCTGGGCAGCTGCCGTCCTGCCGCAGGTCTGCTGATGCTGCCTCATTGCTTTCCAGCCCTGACCACGCGCCTGGATATCCGCAGGCACAGATGGGGGTCCGACCGGTCCCCGCTGCTCCTGCCTCCTCCGACAGCTACGTGTAAAGCCAGGCAGGAGCAGGGCAGAAAACATTGTGTTAATTCACTGAAGGAAACCAACTCGGCTTCCTATTTTCATTGCAACATCCCAGGACAGAAGCTGGAAGCCCTTCAGCAGCCACTGTGGTCCAGCACCATCCTCCAGTGGCTCGCTGGCTGCAGACTTCTTGGGCTGGCTGTGGTGAGAAACTGGCACTGGGGGCTAGAGCCACGATCAGCCTTGGCTGTAACAATACTGAAAGACCTAGGAAAGCAATGCAGACCCCAAAGCCCCCGAATAGCTGCAGAGATCTCCTAATCAAAGCGATCAGCTCCGAGCTGAGCTCTCGGCTGGTCAGGTATCACCACATGCATTTTCCTGCAGAAAGAGGAAAAGCTCCAGGTCTGCCCTGTGCCTGTGGCAGCCCCTGCGCCCCGGCTCTGCTGGCACGGAGCTCGTAGGATGAGCTGAGCCTGCGAACGAGGGGGTTTTCCCTCGACTGAGCAGGTCGCCATCCCTCTCAGTGCTTCCAGACACCTTTTTTGTACAACATATGTGGACCACAACAGAACACACGTACCTGGATCAGAGCTGTGAGGCACTCCAACGATGACGTTTTGATAGGAATGGGAATCCTCTTCTTTCTCTGGCAGAGGGAAGAAAGAGGGGGAAAGAGGGCTTAGCTGCCCTGGGAAGATCCCTCAGCGCCTGCAGGAGAGGACTCTTTCCCACAACAAGACGCACATCAGCTAAAATAGCATCAGCCTTGGTGACAGCCTGCACTGACTCAGGGACAGGGCGTCCCCAGAACCACGGAACCAGGCGATGGCAGCCCCACGGAGCACCATCACCACCATGCCATGGAGCACTGGCCTGGCCTCTCGGCCCTGGCACCACCCATGGAGCCACCAAAGCTGGTCCTGAGGCACCGTGACTTTTCTTACGTATAGGAATAAAACTCCATAAGCGTAATTACGAGCCCCATAAGCATAGTTACGAGCCCTACAGCAGCTCCTAAGGTGAACAGGGGGAGGGCTGGCTCCAACGAGGGGTGACCCCCAGAGCAGGGCAGCAGTCGGGAGGGGGCTTTCTTTCCCAGCGAGCATTAAGCTTGTGACTGCAGTGTCTTCTTGGGCTTGCTCTCAGTTTCTGGGAAGGAACTGAGCCCCAGTCCAAGCACAACATCTGCCTGAGCCCACTACACAAACCTATGAGCATCTAGAACCAAAATCTGTTTAAATGAATTAAAAAATACAGCCAAAACAAGCTCTTTTTGCTGTTGCTGGTTATCTCAGCTCTCTGGAGAAGCCTGTGAGCAGCTGAACCACGTGAGTCCCTATATTGCTAACCTCAAAACCTGCATCCACCGATGCTGAGAACGCCGCTGACACCCAACCATTGGTTGGTGTGGTCATGGCTGGAAAAGTTTGTAGACAGCGTAAGCACCCCTGCCACCGCCCCGTGACCCTCCAACGCTTCGCCAAAGCCGAAGGGGAGAAGCACCGAGCGCAGCGGGGGGACTGAGCTCAGCCAGGACAGGCAGCCCCGGCGCCGGCTCCGCTGCCCAAACCCACGCGGGGCAGGAGGGGCAGGCGTTCGCCGAGCGTGCTGCGAGGGGCAGCTCCACAACAGCTACGAACTGACTACTACGTAGCTCTCAGCCACTGAAAAAGCATTAAAATGAGTAAGGGATACAAAAACATTCGTGTTAATAAATTCAGGCTTCTCTTTCTCCCTTTTTTCTTTTTTGAATAAGGTAAACCTCTGGTAAACAAGATATTTTTTCTCTTTTTTCCCTTTCCCCTATTCTCTTTAAATAAAAGATAGGATTCCCATTTTGAAATTCATTTTAGATAAAACCAGATTGATGTCTGAGTCAGTGCAGAAAAATGCCAAGTACCCAGGGAGGTGAAACTGTTTCACAGATGCAATATTTGCCCTGAAAAGATGCATTTGAATGGAGTGGTGTATTTCATCCCACCTTCATTTGCTAGCCTGTAAACCAAGCACATGCAATATTTGAAGGTGTCCCTTTGGCAACAAGTTTCTGGACACGGCCATGCCCTTTCCCATGCGTCTGGGCAGGACCCTGAGGGGCTGCAGCCTCCGCTCACTCAAACCAGACCGAGCTATGAACAGGAAAATGGCCTCGTTACCCTGAGTGCTCCTGCAGCAGTGGATAATTTGCTGCTTCCCAGAGACGAAACAAGGTGACGACGTGTTTTGTGCAATTGGAGCCATAGATGCGTTCGGGCTGTCCAGCTGATGGATGGACCGATTAGGGCTTGGACATCCCTCACACCCCACAGCTCCATGCATCCCTTAACGAACGTGCCTGCTGGACCCACGCTTGCTTCAGGCCAGACAGCAACAACACACAGACCCAGGCAAGGAGCCTCTCGCAGGCTCCCTGCACGGGACAGCCGGGCTGGCGGCTGGAGAAGCAGCCCATCTCACTCGCTTGGAGACCTTACCGTTGGGCGGTGTGAAGAACCAGGCACAGTTGTAGTAATCCAGAGATATGGGCTCCCTGCAAGAAGAGCAGCCGCTGTCAGCTCCTCCTGCCCAAGGCATCCCACAGCCTTCCCAGCCTGAGCTACGAGAGAGCCAGGAGCGTACTGGGACCAGTACGGCTCTGCTCCATCGTGCCAGCGGGCACCAACCAGCTACTTACACGTAGGCAGCGTCCCCTTGCAGGCAGTCCTCTGCAAGCACAAAGGGTTTGCTGTCAGCACACCGTGCCACTGCACAAACTCCAACCACCGTCCCAAAGCACAGTCGGACAACTTCCCCCAGCGCAGCTAGAGCAGATGTCCCCAGCAGCCAGAGAGCCCCGGCACGGCCCCGAAGCCCGTCCACAAAAGCAGAGCTGGGGACTGGAGCAGGGGGAGGCAGCCCCGATCCATCCCAGGCGCTGAGAAAACCAGGGCTCACCCCTTCCCAGGGACAGACCCTGCCAGCTGGCAGGGAGAGGGGGAAAGGAGAGCACAGCCCCACGCACCAGTAACACTCTCGGGGCAATCACCAGCTCACACTGCCCGGGAGGGAGCAGGGGGCTCGCGAGCATCCCGTCCCCCTCCGCTCTGACTGGGAATCAGATCAGCGTGTGTCTCAAAGCAATCGATAAATGAACCAAGCCGGGGCTCTGCCAGTGGCAGTGTCGGCTGCCTGCACGCTCCCCGCCGGCTCTCATCCCTGGCCACCGCTCACCGCCTCGGCAGCCTTCCCGCCCCAAGCCCCTGGCCGTGCGGCTGCAGCATTTACCTGTCAGGAAGTTCTGATACCTGGACTCGGTCCTGCTCCCTGGGGAACAGCAGAGGGGCACGTTATGCTCGGCTGAGCAACGGGAGCCCTTCGGTGACGCAGCCACCGAGCATTGAGGCATCAGCAGCTCTGCCCCTGCTCAGCTCTTTGCTCAGGGCTGAGGGACGTGGCTGCAGGGTTGGACACCCCGAGGCAGAGGTGCTGGGATGGACAGGGGTGAGATTTTAAACAGTCTGGCCCTGTGGGTCTAACCAGGACGAGCACTGGATTTTAAACTCAGCCCCAGGCTAGCTCTCGGTAAGCATCACTGCACAGACCAGCCACAAGCGTCGCGGACAGGTGCCAATAACAGGAGTGAGATTTATCATCGCCCAGCTTGTTTCCAGGATAACACCTGCCGTGCCCTGCCCGGGGTCCCAGCAGTGAGCAACCACCTCTTGCAGGCTCCGTCTTCCCAAAGCCAGTGGGAGCTCCCAGCTGGCACCGACACGAACGAGCAGAGGTTTGGAACACCCTCATTTAGGGATCCTGTGGCAGGTGCTTCCCTGCAGCTGCGTGGACGGGGAGAGCATCGACCCAGTGCCTGGGCGGGGGAGACGCTCACCGTATCCAGCGCGGCGGGAGGCACCGAGCTCCTCCGTGATTTTCCTGAAAGACAGAAAAGGGAGCTAAAATCCCAGGTCTGTGCAAACCGTGCCAGGGGCTACAAACCAGAGCAACGACCAAGCCAGAAGGACCATTCACGAAGCCTCCCTATGAGTTTGTACAGAAAAGACATTGAGCAGTGGGAAATGCAGAGTTTGGGGTCAAACCCCAAGATCAGAATAGCTGTGCCTGAATATTGCAGCGGAGTTATGGCGGCTGTGAAGTTCTTGGGGGTTTTGCTGATAGGGAGAAGGGGATTTCTGGTGTCAAACTGCTTATAAGCAGAGAATGGCCATTTCTTTTTCATGGTGTGCCTATTACAGACAGCCACAGCTCACTTTCTTGGGTTTAACTTAAATGGTTTCCAGTAGAAAGCAGTCAGACTGAAGAAAATCCAGAAAAACTCTAAACGCACTATTGACCATCAATAAATTAAGTACAGCTCAAGCCCCCATCTACAGGGTCCAGAACCCAGTCCCAAACCCTGAACATTCACCTACGCTGGGTGAAGTCATCCAGCCTTGGCTCTATGGCTAGAGCTTTGGTTTGCTTTTTTACCTACCTCGCTATCGATAAGTTTTCAGGTTCCTTAATTTGTTCCAGCCTTCGGGGTACAGCTAGCACCAAGAGCAAAAAGAGATGTTAATTATTATGGCAGCAGCAGATACTTCAATGAGCACAGAGCATCCAACAGAGAGGATTCCCCAGCACTGGCAAGCGTGTTTCTAATGCATCCCGAAACAGCTTCCAAATTGTTCATCGAAAGCACACAAATGGCCAAAACGGGAAACAAACAGCGGAGAAGCTGGTGTCTGCGCAGACCGCAGAGCTAGCAAGCACACATCGGAGGAAGCTACAGTCCCAACCGCTGCCCAATTGCCTGTTCTCCCCCAAAGCCACTTGATCTGGGGGCCTCTCCCACACTCAGCACCAGCAGGTCATAGCTTTGGTCAGGGCTGGAGCAAAGACCTGCGAGGGGTCTGTGGGGCTCAGCCCCAGCAAGGTCCCAGGGAAAGGGGCAGCCCCTCAGAGCCCATCTGCAGACGGTGACATTTAGCACAGACCCCGTCAGCAGCTCGTTTCAGGATAAAAATCAGAAGGTCAGCGCCCAACGCAGCTTGCCGCGGGAAGCAGTGAGGGGGTGACGCCGAGTGAGTCACTCCTGTCGAGTCGGGTTCACCCACACTGTCATTGTCACAGGGCAAACAGAGCGGTTTGAAGAGCCCAGGCGAACGCGGCGTTGCGTTGCTGTGGCATTGCTTTGGGGATTGGTTCTCTATGCGAAGGGAGATTTTTTTCCTGGAGCTCAGAATTCACATCACTACAAGCATCAAAGGCGGCTTTGGCAACCTCGGTCTAAGATCATTTCCCCGCCTGGCTTCGAGGTGACCCTTTGATTTTTCTTTTCACCCCGTTCCGCGCGTGCAGGGCCCCCACCCCACAGCACAGGAGCCCCGTGCAATGTTCATACTCACTGGAATGGGATCGAATCACCTCAAACCTCTGCTGGCTTTCGAGCCTGGAAAAAAAACAGAGGTACAACCTCAGCTGAATTTTGGGGTTTATGACAAGGAAAACAGATGCAAGAGACATCCCTGTTTGGTGAGCGGAGGGGAGAACGCACGGCCTCCACACTGGGCTTGGTGAAAAGCCGAGGTACATGGCTCAGCGTGTCGGGGAGGACCCACACGAGCTGGGAGCAGCTTCCCGGACTCCTCTTTGACCCTTTAAAGTCAAGATGTGCTTCTGGACCATTGGCAGAGCAACCAACATCAGCTAAGGGAAGGATGCAAGGACAAGGAAAACATTATTTAGGATAACTCCTAAACTGAGCATTTTCACCCACAAAAAATGTGTGTTCACCCATGAAATGGCTTCAAACCCCACCGCTTCACCTCCGCTGCTGTCCCTGCCCCTCCCAAGATTCCTTAACATCAGCCTGAGAAAAATAACATCTGATCAACAGTAAAAGTAACACACGTGCCCTATAACTTCTTTACCTTTTAGTTAAAGGGAGAGCTGCTCGTCTGAGCGCGACAGGATTCAATTCTGATTGAACTGAAGTCTGATTCTGGGCCCCTGACAGTGTCCCTTTCTTCCCCCCTCCCCCTCGTTCGGGTCACCCCGGCCCCACGTCGGCACAGGGCTGGCGGGGGAGGCACAGCACCCCGCTGCGAAGTCTGCAGACATGCAGAGGTAAACTGCTTTGCTCACAAAAAGCCCAAACCAACCCAAAACAGACCTCTCAAGAGAGCACATGCCACTGAAGTCAAACCACCTAATCCAGGTACAAATGTCAAGAATTCGGGATGATTCAGTACAAGTCCGTGGGAGACAGAGCCTGCGCTGGCTTTTCCATCGGTCTCCAGCAGACCACTCCGCAGCCTTTCCCCCCCGTCCCGGAGCATTTGCTTCCCCACAGAGCCCCTTTGCACCACATCTGCTCCTATACCAAAGGTTACAAGCCAGCTTTTTTCTTTTTTTCTTCTTTATACCATGTAGCTGTGGTTTGTCTGTTGCCGAAGGAAATCGGGGGGTGTGCGTGTGTGTACAGTGCATTTCCTTCGCTGCTCACGCTGCAGGTCGGTGGTTCCTCTGGCCAAGGGCAGGGTCTTGTTTGTGAAGTTACCAACCCCTCTACCTCATCTCGGGGGACAACGGGGCAGGAGAAGGACTTGCTCTGCCAATTCTCCCAGACCTTTTTCCATCGAGTTAATGACTCACAGGCATCACGGTCAGAGCTTCGGTTTCATTTTGGATGATTCTTTGTAAAGGCATTACCCCTTCAGCAGCCCCCTGGGCTGGGACACAGCACCCTGCACGCCCCATTCTGGGACTATTTGATATAAATCCAGATTTCAGGGGTCTGGCTCTGGCCAGGGTCTCACCCCGGGTGAGCTGTTTGGGGAAGAAGCACAATTGTGAAAGGCAACTTACTGACGACTCCGCTCACTTGGCTGCTTCTCTCGCTTGGAAGCTGGAAACAAGGAAAATAAAGCTCTTACAAAAGGATGATCTAGGAGTTAAACGTCAGAAAGACCAACAAAACACATTCACAAAACTTCTTCAATCGAGAGCACAAGAGGACAGCGGGGGCAGCGAGCAGCAGTTGCCATAGGTTTTTGATTAATTTTTTTTAAACCATGTTTAAATTGTAGTATCTGACTCAGACAAAGCAAGCCAGCCGGTCAGTCCTGTCCCTAGAACCCCAAACTGCAGCCTTCCTCCCCCAGTGAAACCCACCCAGTGCTGAGAGCTGGGCTTGAACCCCCACTGGGGTGGGTGCTCACCCCCTACTCTGTTTTTAGTCTATATATGAATTTACCCCTCAGAGCCTGCCCTCCTCCTGCCTGTCTGCTCCAGAGCCTCGGCACGATCCGTGCATCCAGAGATGCTCCTCCTGCATGGGGTGTCCCAAAGCCACCCACCACAGTGCCCATGGAGAGGGGTCTGCAGCCCACGGCGTTGCACCCACCCCGGGCAAGGGGTGCTGCCAGGTTGGGGGGTCCTTCTCCCCCAGCTTCTCCCTGGCCTCCAGCAGAGCCCCTTCCCCAGCTATTCGGAGAGAGACCCTTCCCGAGCATCCCCACGAGGGCCAATCTTCCCAAGCCGACGCGTGGCTGAGCAGAACCGAACCCACCCGGAGTGGACAACCCGAGAGGAAAGGGTCTGGCTGGTGTGACCCCCCCAGCCCGGACCGGGGCCGCGGCAGCACCCCAAAGCGCGCGGGCAAGGCCTTACCGGAGAGCTGGCACTTGACGCAGAGGCTGACGGCGGCTCCGAGCAGCATCAGCGCGGCAGCCACCCACAGCAGCTCCAGCTGCGCCATGGCCCGGCCGCATCCAGCCTGAAACAGAGCGGCGAGGGGACCGCTGAGCATCGCCGGGCTGCGCGGCCGCTGCTCGGGGAGCTCTTACCCCCCATCCCCCCACGAGCCACGCGCTCTCTGCCTTCGCACCCACAGAGAGCCGGGCCCTTGCTGAGGGTGCAGAAGAGGCTTTCGGGTTCCACTACCCTGGGGCGGCGGAGGCAATGCCCTCTCCCGCGCTCCTCCAGCCCAAGGGGTTGCCCACGCTCCTTCCAGCTCAGAGCCAAACCCCCAGGTCAGCCCAGACAAAGAGAAGAGGTTCAGGGGGTTCCCCTCTGCCCACCCAACAGGACACCGGCAGAAAACCGCACTCGGATTTATGCTTTCCCAGTCCTATAACCCACACCGCCATCAAGCATCGTCAGCAGATACCGGTTTTTAACAGCTAGAAGGGAGGGAAAAAAGGGAGACACTTTGAAACACTGACAAAGCTGCCAAGACCTCTGTGTGAGGTGCTCTGGCTCTGTCGCTGCAGCGCAGAATTACTTTAAATGCTAAATTCCCTACGCTTTTTCCTGGGCTGAGCTGGCTCAGGCGCCGGCTCTTCCCCTCCTTTCCATGACAGGCTCTTCCACAAACAGCAGCTCACACTTTGTAATAATCAGCACGAGCTGGCTTCAAGTTCTTCCTTTAAAACACAAAACATTCTATAAATACCACAGAAAACAGCCAGCTGGGTCTGGGACAGATCATTTAGCCCATTTCCTATTCCCCCACAGCCAGATTTTCTTTACTTAACAGATTATTTTAATTTATTTTTGTTTTTAATAAACAACATCTTTGGCCCCTAGGGACAGAGATGCTTCAACTTGCCAAAGACCAGAACGTCGTTGCTTTGCCTGGTAGGAAGCCTTCCTACCACCTAACCTGAATCTTCCTCACTCCAATTCAAGCCTGTGTGGTATCAGTATAGCCACTGTGGATGGGCTGGTGAAAAAACATTATTTATATAATAATATAAAACTCCTTCCACCACAGCTTTGCTCTTTACAGACCCCTTGGGGGGTCTCACCCTGCAGAGTTTCTTGCAGCACTTTCTGAAGAAGCTGGGATGAGTCGTTTTAGATAACGACATGCCGAGACCCCTGCAGACCCCCCCCCGGAGGGGCAGGACCAGCACCCCCAGCTGCAGCTGGGACATCAGGGACCGAGCCTGGTCAGAACCGTGTGGTTTCTCACATCATTTTTCCTTGGCTCAACATCCCCCATGGAAATCATGAGCCGTGGATCATCACTAGGGCATCTGCAAGAGGCAGCTAAGGGAGCTTGGCCCAATGCTGCTGACTGAAATTCGTTATATGAAGGGCTTTAGCAGTGCTGGTTTGTTTGTGGGGGTTTTTTTTTTTTTTGGTTATGGTCTGTTTGTTTTTGTTTTTTCCTTTTTCTCTCTTTTTTTTTTTTTTAAAGTAAAGGCAAGGCAGAGCTGAAGGTGCTGACAACACTGACCTAGTTTGTACCTTTGTAGGACAGGCTGCCAGCTCCCCTCTAGGGCTGGTTTTATTTCTGGAGCGGGGCAGCAACGCGGCAGCCCCAGGCTGCTCGCGAGCCCCTCGCTCGACTGGAACACCGAAGGGGGTTGTTTGCAGGGGCTGTCAAGCAGGGCACCTCACGTCCCGTCCCCATCACCGCCTCCCCCACAGCGAAAGCTCCCACGGGCACCGGCTCACGAGCACACCGCCAGCCCAGAGGTTATCATTTATGTTCACCAGACACCCCAGTCTGTGGAAATCCTTTCTTTTGGTACAAAACCTCCTCTCGTAAGGAGCTGATGGAAGAAGGTGATGAACAGATTTATGACAAGCAGCAGGCTGGAGGCACTTACTCACGGCTGATGGGATATAAATAAAATATTTGGAAGACTGAACGTGCTTTTCTCTGCTCTCCACCCTGGGGAGATGGCAAGGAGAACAAACAGGCTCAGGCCACCGAGGGCTGTGATGAGGCCCCAGCATATCGGAAGGATGCACGGAGTTAATGGCTGGCTGATCAGCCGTGCTTTCGAGATGCTAAATTCAAACATGGGGACAAAACAGGTTCCCGTCTCCTTGCAGCACTTCAGGAGTAAAATTAGAGCGCGGCAAAATGCCCTGTTCTCTTTATACACTTCTCTGTTCTCCTTTTTGTAAGTTTTTTCCCCTTTTTGCGCCGGCAGAAGCCTCTTCCTGCACGAGGAAGCAGCTGGCCACGGCACGTCCCCCCGAGCACCATGGCCCCACCAAATCCCCCGGGAGCAGCCGCTCCAGACAAGCGATTCCTGGGAGAGCAACGCGCCGGAGGCTGGATCGCGTCGCGATCTCTGCGGCACAGCACCTCTCTTGCGAGGGGGAAGCACGTCCTCCCGAACAGGGGCTGCTCTGCTCAGGGCTTCAGATATTTTTAGCAAAGAAACAAGCTTTTTCTTTAAAATGGGAAGAATTAACGTCCTTGCAGAAGATCATTCACCCTGTACGTGCTGTCTCGTCAGCCTGGCTGCTGGTGTGGAAGGTCTTTTTAGTCCTAAATTAAGGACTAATCCCAGTAACAGGGCTCACTACAAACAGCCATGGGAAGGAGAGGGTGTTTTAGCAGAGAAGACTGAAAGGTCTCTCACTTTTAAGTCTACTAAAGCAGAGTGAGAGCATCTGGATGTTCACTGTCAATCTGCCCGAGAGAAACACCAAAGCAAGAAGAACTGTCTAAATTTAAAGAAGACAACATTGGCTTATAAAATCAGTGGGTATAAGCTGAATATGAACAGGCTAGAAATAAAATTTCTAATGGATGGGAAGCATGGGAGACCTTTCCAACAGCAGTCAAAGAGGCAAAAAGCTCACTTAAAAACCCTTTAAAAGTACTTAAAACACACTTAAACCTTCTGCCGAAACCCAGGGCAGTGAGGAAGGTGTTGCTGCAGCCTCGGCGCAGTGGCTGGGTTTCTGCTGAAGCCATCTCAGCCCTTTGCTGATATCAAGCCCACCCACCAAGGTCGCAGTGCAAGGTAAAGACCGAAATTGCCGGGTTAGGTCATGCGCTCAGCCTATCTGTAGAAAGTGCCCAAAAGACAAATGTAAAGGAGTCTTCTCCAAAAGGTTTTGTGGTCTGCACCACTTTGCAACAAATCAAGGCTAATTCAGGCTGATCGGATGAGTCACCAGCATGAAATATAAAGCAGAGCATTTATTTAAAACCTCACCATATGAAATTTAGCACACGGACTTGTTGAACAGATGCAATATTCAGCTTGACTCAATGTCTCTAACATTTCTAAGAAAAGAAACGCTACTTTCCGTTTGTCTACATTGAACAGATTGCTGCAGAAAGTCCCATCAATTTAGAAATTAAAGTCTCAGACCAAAGAAGCTCCTGTGGTTGGAACCACTTCAATGACCAGCGTTGAGCCTTCAGCAAAGCTCCTTTCCAGAAGTCTGCACACCCCATTTCCTACCAGATTTTATGTCAGTGTAAGTTTTCATAGCAAAGCTGCTGCCATATAGATAAAATCTGGTTTTGCACAGCTATTCAAGCAGACCATGCTTTATTTTATGCCAGGGGAGCAGTAGATGCATTTTGGTAGAACACAGGACAAGAGGGAAAACTGGAATTGATAAATCAATTTTCACATAGATTATCACTTTGTAAAATGCTTTAAAAAACCCCAGGTGGAAAACACAGCACAAAATCCCAGTCACAACACGCATGCCAGTGCAAGGAGGCAATTCCCAGAGATACCTTGTGGCTGTCCTGAGCGTCCCCCGTTTCAGGCAGCAGCAAAGCCAGGCAGTGTCCTTGGCCACGGCTGCTGAGTCCAGGGGGACGCCACATTAGGAACTGCAGATATAGGCAACTCGTACATATGTAACTAAGTACTCCTATGTTGTCCAGAGCAAGGAAAATGAGCCAATACAACACAAGTTTATCCCATAATGATCGCATTTTTCTAAAGTGTCTGCCTTGCTGCCCGTATTACACTGAATATCGATCACAAGAGAAAACTGATACAAAGACAAAGCTCTTTTCTATCTAGACTTAGCAACCTCAAGCACTTCTATGTAGTAAAATAAATATATTCATATACATGATACCAGTCAGCCCTGAAACCGATGGAAAACCCCAGAAAGTGTAGTGAAAGCCAGCTACATTGTAGGACTGGGCTTTGGAGAGGGAAACAGCATGGGCTGCAGCGGTCCCAGAAGCAGGGCTGAACAGATTTGGGATAAGGACAGCTCAGCTCAGCTGGAGTCTTCCAGACTGTTATAGTAGATGTGAACACAGAAATAATGTAACTTTAAAAAAGCCATGCTGCCATCAGCAGATGGAGTGGGGAGATGTAAAGAATACTATCATACACCAGGCAATCCAGGTTACAACCTGGGACAGATCCTCCTCTTGGGTCCAGAGGGGTGTCAGTGCTGCTGACAAGAGATATTGGGTAATTTTCTTACCTTGGAGCTTGTCAGGTGATGGCCATGAGCAGCAATGAGGAGTAACAGCCAGCAGGTTGCTTTTCAGAGGGGTTTTACAGGGATGACCTTGAACTCTCTTTCAAAGGGTCACCGTGATCTAGCCTAGGATCTCTGAGCTCACCGAAATCAGCGGGGCACCCCATCCACCCCAAAGCCTTCACCTGACCCCCACACACCCCCAGGCACCTTCCTCTCCCACCTTACCCGCAGCCTCAGCCGCTCTCCCCCATCCGTCCCATCGCCTCCTGCATCTCACAGCCACGACGCTGGAGCTGGTTCCTCCGGGGCTCGTTAGCCAGTTGCTGGTTTCCTGTCATCATCTGAATGACTAACCCCAACATCCGCCGCCCGGCCAGTCAGCCCCTCGCCCGCTCACGAGAGGGACCCACGGGCGGGTGCACAGGCTTCCCCAGCAGCCTCTCGCAGGGGTGTTTGGTTTATCATCTGCCGCGGGGAGAGGCAGAGGCTCTACACGAGCCACCAAGGTCCCTTCCCAAGCAGCCCTTCAGCTTCAGATGAGACCGGTGTCCCTCAAAAAGTTCAAGTTTTCTTTTAGCCTTTGCAGGATTTAACACCGCACACTGGAAGCGGCAGATGCTGCCCAGAAAAGCTCAGAGCAGATAAAGCAAATAGCAGGTCCTCTCTTAGTTTTTACAGAGAAGATAATATCAAATCTCCAAGGAAGCAAATAGCCCGAGGTCACCATTGCTAATGGCCAAACCTGGAGCTCCCGTCCGCAGCTGTAAGGATAAAACCACGCCTTAGGCTTCAGCATTGGCAGTTTGCAGACAGGGGGCACAATTTCACTGTACTCTTAAAACAAGTTGTTCATAATTTTTTTGTTCTTGAATACAATAAGGAGAGTTTATGAATTATTGGGAATTTATCTACCGGCTCGGAGCTCTCTTACAGCATATGAAATACGTATCCCGCTCTAGGCAGAGGAGAGTCTGCTCGTGCAGACCCCGGCGCTGTCGAGGTGCGGCTGCCGGAGCGCAGCAGGCAGTCGGGCACACGCTGCACAGCCGCAAACAAAACGACATTTCATGCTGCCTCGCGCTCAGGCTCTGTAACACCCCTTCTACACACAGCCATGCAAATTATCCGTAAAGGGAAAATTTGTTACACTTAAATTAGGGGCACTCTCAAGCTGCCACATCTCGTCACCTACATCCGTCTCTCCCCGTGACGGAAGGTGGCTCCTTACCATAAAAATGCTAGAATAGCCAACTGCTTACAGCTTTCACCACCGTGGGATGGGAACTATGCTGCCAAGCTCTGAGGAAACGTTGCTTTAGTAAGATCGTTAATTGCTACATGCGCGAATACATTTAGACTTTCTCTCCTTCAGTTCTAACCTGAGGTGCAAAAATCATTGCTTGCAGACACCTTTCAGAGCCGTTCCCCCACGAAATCTGGGTGCAGCAGCCCATCTGGAAATCAGTACACATCAACTGATCCGGAGACCAGAGGAGGGCAGCCCGGCTTTGCACTGTCCATGTGGTTTCTGGCTGCCTCTGCATAAGCAATATTACAGAATCTGAAATACATTTCTGACTGCTAAAACAGTTGCTACAAAACTGGCATTTCTAGCAGAAGTCTTTGCTATGAAGTAGTTTATTAGGTGGTTTCTAGTGGGTTTTTTTATATATATAAACATAAGCTACTAATAGAAGGTTTTACAAAAGAGTTCTTTATAGCAGAACCAATGCTCTGAATATGCTGGAAGCAATTACAGACTGTCCTTCATATCAGAAAATCTTTTTCATTAGGAACAACCACTGCTAACAAGGTACCACATATTTGCTTACGGGTTCTCTGACGTCTCTCACAGCTTTGGAGATGACTCAGCACCATGGGACAGACATTACCGCAGTTGGCACGGGCTGCGGCAAAGCCACCTCGCGTTAGTCCCTGATTGTCGTTGGGGCCGGCACAGCTGCTCAGCCTCTTGAGAGCGGGCAGAGGCTGCTGCTGCACCGGGGGGGCAAAGCAGCAGGGTCACCCCCAGCACGTCACAGCATCTCTTGGGTGGAGTGATGCCCTTCGAAGGCACCAGTGCCCTTGCAAGGCCAGCCACCTTGGTTAGAAAGTAATTCCTGCAGTGACACGCTGCTGTGCAGGTACCAGCTCCCTCCTTTGTATTTCTCATCAGAAGGGCTTGATGCAGGGTTTCGGACAAGAGCCCTCACTCAGAACTCCTAACACCACAGCCACGAGTCCAGCTCTTCGTGAGGCCAGACCAGGCCCCCTCTCTGTCGGGCACACCATAACCCCCCAGACACCAAACACAGCTTTCGCCTGTCTTCTTCCCTCCTCTAAACCCTACGCCTCACCAAGACCCGTTGCTAGGAACCATTTCTGGTTTGATAAAAAGCCAAAGACACAGGAGCATCATCCTTTTATCTACTACAATAAATTACATGAAATGCAACATCACAATTTCACCTTTCCACATCCTTTCCAAAGCTTATCCATTTCAGCCTGGGTTTGTTCTCCCCCCATAACAAACACATAGCACCTACACCTTCACTCAGTTTTACCAGCAAAGCAAACACTCTTTTTTTTTTTTAATTTCCTTTTAATACAGAGCTAACCAGCTGTAGAAATACCTCATCAAGTCCAGAGAGGTCATGAGACTCCACCTTCCACCCTCCCCAGCTTACCTGTCGGGACCCAGGAACAGTTTACATCCTCTCAGATAAAGGTGGGGTCTGCCCAAAGGCCAGCTGGTTTTGCTCGAACCAGGTGTTATGACTTAATGCTAATCAGAAATTCGCAGGGAAACCATTAGAAAGCAGTGCACCATCTAAACCCCACCTTTCCACAGAAACCCACCCAACGCGGAAAGTTTTGAGGACAGGTTTCTGAGCTCCAACAGGCTTTCTTCCACAGCTTATCAACTTTGCGGGTCAAGGGCTGCCTACTTCGCAGGAGACCAGCGTTCAAAGCCCCCTCGCTTTGGGACCAGAAGAAGCACACATCTCATCCCAACCACTAATTAGTTGTTTTGCCAAATTTTCACGGCCACTTTAACGAAAGCCACGTCCTGGAGGAAATCTTCTCACACGCTAAAGCAGCGCACGCACGTTTTTGTAAGAGACCAAGAAACGGCTTTCCTCTCGGCTGTCGCTGCGGGAGCGTTTCCCCAGCTAAAGGGGAAGTGCCGCCCCCCACTCCGCCCCAGCTGCACGCCCCACTGCAAATCTCATCTCGCCCAGCTGAAACCGAAAGCTGCTCCGTTAGGGCTGAAGATACATGCTGCTACCCCCCAGTGGAAAGACAGCTCACGGCTAGGATTTCTGGGTGCTTCACAAAAATTTGGCCAAGTAAGGTCTGCAAAGGCTAATCCTGTACATCCCTACGGCGCTGTAAAGCTTCTTCCCATTCTTCTCCTGCTCAGTTCACCTTTGTAGACACCATAATGCTTAAATTTGAACACAAAAACCTAGAAGGTTTGAATGCTTTTATTTGATTTTTTTATACAGCAATACAAATTATACAGATTCATTACAGTACAGATTTTGCAGGGGTTTATAGAGGTACTTAGTGATTTTTTTGGTTTATTTAAAAGAAAGAGGCAGATCTTGGGAGCACGGTGACATGAACAAAACAATCTCATAGTAGGAAGCAATGCCCTACTGTGCCAAACACTAACCTGGCTGCAACTTACTGGGTGGAAAGGTGCCGGCCGCGTTGCTGGCAATAATATACCCAAAACATCAACCCTGGGATACTCTCCAGCTTTACACAAGAATTTGTGAGCTTACAGGTACGCAGGTTATTTCTGTAACAGCGCTGAAAGTCCTTAAAGCCTTTGGATGCACTTTGCTGCAAAGGGGACAGAAATGAGGGAAGCCGATGTTAAAATTAACCCGCCGTTAAGCAGGCAACATCATGTAACGGTGTCGTTGCAGCTACAGAAAAAGAAACCATAAAATGCTTTAGATTTAGTCACCCAAACAGCTACAGTACGATGAGGAACATGCTCTCAGAGCTGGTAAGAGCGACACCGCGCGCACTCCGTGACACTGCATGCACAACCAGAACCTGACCTCCCGTTTCTTGCGTCCATCTAAGCTTTGGGTTTAAGCGAGCAGACATGGGGAGGAAAGCCTCAAGCTCCCTAGAAATCCCTAATGCGCACAACAGGACCCACAGCTCTGGTAGTCCATTTGTCCAGTTAGCCCAGGACACACAATGTCATCGGGATACGGCTGTTACTAATGGGCATCAGGCTTGCGAGTCATGTCTGGCACTGAGGGGTTAAATAATTTCAGAAAGCAGGGTCAAAGAATATGATTATGCTATTTAAAATGCTTCTAATCGGTTTGGTTTAATACCGATATAGTGAGTGGTATCACAAACAACAGAATAAATTGCAGACTATATAGATAAACCGTAAGCACCCAATGAAAGATGCCCCTCTGCCACTGCAAATACACTCAATGCCTTGAAACCCTCCAGTGGGAGAAGTGGCATTTGAGCGGAGGGATTCAGCTACCAGATTAGGAAATCCCAGTCTCAGCTGGAAACCAGACTCCCCTTCAGCCACAGAAACTCCCCTTTCCAAAAATTTTAGACAAGCATCACCTGCAAAATTGCATCCCAAAAATGCAGTCCAGAGAAGTCCCCTTGAGAACTACGCAGGTAACTGATTAGAATAGGCCAGGATAGACAAACAGCCCCATTCCTTCAGAGCCTTCGCTCTCCTCTGGTAGCGAAACACAGAAACCATCGATACGTAAAACATCAACTTCACACAAATGTAAAGATGCTCGCAGCTTATTGCCCGTGCTCTTGCTGTGAGCCAATGTGAATAACCACAAGATGTACCTCCACAGACCGAGAAGGAATGAGGCTGGGGTAGAAAACCAGTGACCGATGCCCGGGTTCAGACTGCGCTGCTCGGAGCACCCTCAGCACACGCAGCCTTTTCCTCAAACAGGCGCTGGCTGAAGAGGGGCGTTCCTGGAGAGCAGCCGCTCCAAACAGCTCCGTGCCAGCGGCCAGCAGGACAGGGGCTGCTCTGGAAACTGCTACGCTGAGCGCTCCGAGGAAGGAGCATTTCAAAATTTGCTGGCTTTACTATTAAATCCTTTCTACAAAAAGGAAGGGGGGTGCAGTATCACAGCATTTGCTCTAAGATTCACAAGATACTGTCATCTCTCCTGAAGACAAGTCGGCAGCTAGCTCTACAGGTAGCAAACACTCCTACTATACCATGTGCTAAAATCAGGATTGAAACTGTAACAGAATTCATAAGACTAGTTGAAAAATGTCAGCATCATCCAAAACGGCCCTGGGACGGCGAGTCTTGGCCACAATCTCTCTGTCACAACCAGCTCTGGGACACCCAGCAGAACTTCAGAAATACAAGGTCAGCACTGGAGACTCTGAGTAGTGCCAGTGCATCTCGGCGGTAGCTTAACATCTTGTTACTCTAGGAAGGCAAGTAAGCCACCCTTGAGGGCACAAATTGAACCCGACTCTATCACCAGCCCGTCACTTGAATATTTGAACACTCCTCCAGCTGTTTCTTCAGCCACCGGACCAACATCCATGCCAGCAAGCACAGAGCCCCCTCGGATGCTGTCACAGACTTGCATGGCCCAGTGAGTCGGCAACGCACCCGTGCCAGCGCTGGGCTGCTGCCAGTAGAGGACTGGGATTAGCTCTCCCAGTAGCACTCCTGGGCTCGGGAGCCCAGCGGGGTTTATTTTGTGCTGGCTGACAGCAGAGTTTTGCAGCACATCGGCCCACAGCTCTTCCCAAGCTGCCACACCAGCCTCTCCACCCGCAACCCAACGGGAGAAACCCAGCACAGCACTTCCGGCAGCAGCCAAGCAGAGCTATGCCTGCATTCAGTTTCCATTCCTGAAAGCGTCTGCTGCAGTCCTGACTTCAGTTTTGTTCATTTTTTAAGTTCAAGCTTGAAGAAAGCTCTGCACAGCTACTAGAAATAACTTAGTGAGAGTATCAATAGCCACAAAGTGAATTTTCCGTTTGTTACCACTGCTGGCAACCTTCTCGGTTTAGGCTTTGCCATGCCAGGCTTAGCTTTAAGCTGCAGGTAAAACTAAGCACTACAGATTAAACCTTAACTGCTTTTTGCTGGTGGGAGGGGGAAAAATAATCTCGCTTTCTCCTACAAAACTTAAAAGCCACGTCCATATATTAAATACAGTTTTGTCAGCTGCTGACACAAGCTAGTCTGATCCGCTTCTGTATCGGAAAATGTTAACCAATTACATTTTTTAAGGGGGAAAAGAAAAAGGACTGGAGGAGTCCGACCCTAAGCCGCATGGGAAGCATAATACAGAACGTTCCAAAGAAACCAGGCAATGCAGTAACATTTCTGTATTAAGAACTACGAAAAAAAAAGATATTAAATGATACTGGGATTAGGCTGCATTCACCAGTGGGAAACCCTTGATCAAAGATTAGCAGATACAGCAAAATATTTATCGGAATAAGATGAGCCATTGTCCATCTCTCTGCTTTCCCTCATGCAGAGTGGTGAAGTTCTTGCTTCCACTGCCAGGTTTGAAAGACCAGCTGGGAGCAAGCCCTGTGGGAGCAGCCGGAGGACACCCCTCTGCCCTCTTACGTACAAAACTCGGGTGGTCACTCAGGTAGGACAGCCAGGTGCTAGGGCACATGTGGCCCCAGAGCAGGACTGGGATCCTCTGCTCAAGCTGCCCTAAGAGCAGGTCTAAAGAGAGAGCAGACTGAGTAGCCGGAAGGCAGGAACACTTTCCATCCTTTCATGGCATAGAAAGCAGTAAAACCAGCAGGAAGGTCAGAGCTTGTTTCCTCAATAAAAACATGGCTCTCCCTCTTTTAACTCACCCTGCAGCATGCACACACTTCAAAGGCACGGGGCCACAGCCTCATTAACAGCTATGTCTACTGGGAAACAGGACAGCTGAAAAAGTTGGGAGCAACTGGGCAAGACGGCAGCAAGCTGGTCTATTTACTGTGTCTTACCACAAAGATTCCACATTAAACTGATCACGGCTCTAACTGGAAGGACACATATTTTCACCCCGTACCAGGCAGGGGATTCAAGTCAGAGCGTAGCAGAGCCCAGCTGATAGGAAATGGCACAACCAGCTACACCCCCTGCATGCTACAGCACTTCAAAATTCGGCCCGGCAGCCTTCGCAGTATAACTGAAGTTACACCACAGCCCCAGGACAAAGAACGTGGGCTTGCTTCCAGCTGTAGTGTTTTTACTTTGCTGTGTCCTGCAGGTTCCAGCATTTGTTTGGATTAGATTCTTCCCCCCGCCTTATTTGTATGAGAATGGGTCTAGTACTGCTTCCCCGTAAAACTGAAGGAAGCAAATGTCCAAATTAACACCGTGTTTGAAAACTGAGGGGCAGGGAACATGCTATAGCAGACTCAAATAAAGACCAATGTTAAATATTACTTAACGTTTTCTTTTATTTAAAAGATCATTCACAAAATACCATATCCATAAATTTATTTTGTTATGAAGCAGAATGTGTTAAGTGTTTGGAATTCTTTTCCTTTTTTTTTTTCCTCTTGTTTTTACATTTAAAAGTCAACTGTCTTGACTAGAGGTGAGTTTTTATATGGGAATTTGTTCTTAAAATCTTTTCCACATTGAAGATGTAAATAGGTCAATTATTGTTTTGGAATACAACCACACAAATGCATGTCTGTCTTAAATTAAGTATTAGTGTTAGACAAATGGTTCTTATCTCAGAAGCAGAGTGACAGGCAGAAGGAAGGAAAGAGTAGTTCTGTAAATTGCTGGGACTCTGACATTACACAGGTAACTTCAGGGAAGAACTTCACTCCTAGCAGCGACGCTGGCAGTGAAGCAGCCATGCTTAAAACTCCTCTTGCAAGTACTCTGCTGTGCTGGCGGTTTTATCCCAAAGCTGTCAGCACTAGCATCAGGGGCCCAGGCTTTTCTCATGCATTGGACATCTCCACACTTCAGTGTTTAGATCCAGGTTTTGTTTTTAAACATTAACAAACTCTCTCCTTTTGCTCCAGCCTCCCCTCCCTCCTCCCACACAACACTGGCAAGAAGCACTTCAAGTGAAGAGAGATGCAGCAATTGGAGATGCTTTTCACCCAAACTTCTACACGAAGGGAATCTATAGCAGAACAATTCCTAACCTGCCCATTTTCAAGGTATTCTGAAAGCAGAGGTCTTAATACTGTACACCACTGGGCAAAGATATACAGGGGATCATGGTGATTACATACTGCATGGCAAAGTATACACTCCTTAAACAAAAATAAAAAAGTCAATTTTATTTGTACAAACTTTCTTTAAAATTTTACCAAACATGTAAAACCCAAAAAAACATAAGCAGAAAGAGCCAGCGAGCAGTTGTGCTCAAACAGGCACATTTTTGCAGCACTAACCTTGAGCTCAGAGGTGTAGTATCATACCATTTTGAAGTCAATAGACAGCCACCAGCAAGAGCCTGCTGGCAGATGCTTTACACATATTGATTCCACCACCTATTCACCAGGCTGCTTGTCAGCCAATTTTACTTGCATCTGTTAAATTGATACTTCCTGGTAACCTGCGTGAAAGGGCAGCTGTCCCCTTAGTTTCTTTCTAAGGGGCTGTGCTGTATACAGTAACTCTGCCACCAATTGCCATAAATGGTATTTCACTACTTGGTTAGAACTGTAAATTTCTCTGCTCAACTCATCTGGACTCTCCAGTTTTCCTCTTCAGAGCCACAGCAATACAGAACAAGGCATGCAGGTCAGAAGAGGAGCACTGAGGAAGTAAAAGGAAACAATACAGGGCAATAACTAAGTCTAACCTGTGCTTCTAAAGTAAAACAAACCCAGAAGGAAAGAAGTTGAAGCAGCACCTTTGTCCAGAGACCTCCACACTCATGGAAGCAGCTACACTGCCTTATCTACTGGCAACTGTGCTGCTTAGAAGGAAACAGAAGAAGGAAACTCAGCACAAAGCAGGCACTAGATACAGCAAAGCCAAGAACGTACTAAAAACCACTTGTTAACAGCTGACATGCATTCACAAGCTCTGTGTTTTCGGTTTCAAAGAGGACAAATGCCAGATGGCAGGAATGGTAAACTGCAGGGTTGACATTCCAGCAGAGCTAGTCACTCTGTACTGTCTTGCTTTTTCTCCCGCCTCCCCATTCCCTCTCAACCCCAAACTCAGTCGTGCTCTTTTACTACTTCCTCTCGGGGCTTGGCTCCACCGAAGATAGCAGAGTTTGGGTTGGCTACTTGATTGAGGGGAGTATCAACTGTTCGAGGTTTGAGCTGAAGCCGGGGTCGCTGTGCTCTTTCCTCTGAAAGGAAAAAAAAAAAATATTAAGGTTTTAAGATCTGTCTGTCAAGGGTAGTAGCTTTAACCTTGAAAAGCAAGTAGTAGTCTCTTTCACAAAGGAAGGCTGAATTACAGAAGATAGAAAGAGTTTACCTTCTGTTGGCTCTCTGAAGTCCATGGAAGATCCACGAAGGGGAGGCCCATCTCTGAAGCGACCAGTGCCACCACTTCCCATTGAGGCACCTGGTGGTCGCCGGTCTCCAGGGCGGGTTCCTCTACCCCGGCCTCCCAAGAAGTCATCATCTTTGAATCCTGAAGACGGAAGACAGTGAATTTAAAGCACGCATTTTGCAATGCTTTTGGATCTAGATTTTTATCTGGGTGACCAGAAAACCTTGCAAGTCACTGCTGTCAGTCCAAGATGATGCACTGAGAGCCTTTGTCTGTGGACAGATTGCTTCACACATCTCTAACACATTCTAGAAGAGTCACACAGATTCCAAGTATACTACACCAAGGTCAGAAACCGCTTTATCCACCTAGAGGTTTATTGGAGTGTTGGGAGAACGTGTTATCAAGTGAGCTTAAAATATGAGCTTTGGCTACAACTTTGGATTGTTAACACCATTAGCTGAGTTCAGAGACAACACTACCAGTACCCAGAGTACTTCTGTAGCCAAAAGATCACACCGGCTACAGCCTTAGCACGAAATCTGCAGGAGCAGAGTAAATGGGAGAACAACGAGGGAATAGTAAAATATATACTCCTTATAAGACAGAGCCTTTGAAAAATAGAGCAAAACCCCAAGGCTTTTCAGTTGTACTATAAGCTGACCAGACATTTACTAGATTAATGAAAGGAATGGGAAAAAAGTAATTCAGACTTCTAATACAAAACTGACTGCATTTCTTCAGTTTATGTATCACAAAAATCACGAACCGCCTGTCACAGACCAGAGTTCTAGTCTGTACCAATGATTATCCCAGAGTATCTCTCCAAGCCCCCCATCATCTGCATTCAGTGGGAGGAGGATACTTCAGGCTAACAGCACACCTAAGGGGAATATACTCAGTTTTTCAGAAGCTGCCTGGAAGAGAAAGTTGGTTCGTTCCCATTTGAGATTTTCCGTTCCAGTTCGGTATTTAGCAGTGTTGCAGAACTGTCCCTTACTTCAGTGCCAGACAACCATCTTTAAAGGCTTGATCCAGAGCAAGGCTGTACAACCTGAGAAGAAAAGCTTGTGCAGCAACTAAGACTTAACTGCTAAACTTTCGGCTTGCGAATCACTCATCCAGCACCTAACAAGCTGAAATGCATCTGCATTTGAAGAAGCTGCCAAAAAAGGCATAAGCTATGACACCAGAATGCTTAGCTACGAAGGCAGGTTAAGCACAGCGCTGTAGCAAGCTTCCTCTCTCCAGCATCATGCTTCAGTTTCATGCTGGTGCCAAGGGCACACTTCGTTACCACTCCTTCTGCTTCGTCCATTCCACTCACGCAGAGACCAGACATCGCAAAGTTGCATTTGCCAGTATCTCCCCATCAGAAAATGGACCAAACCCACGATTTCAGAGGACAAAAGGAACTGCGTTAATATCACCCTGGATTTCAATAGCTAGAAACTGACCGGAAGTCAAGAGCAAACCCAGTGGGTCCATCACTACCTTTCACTCTGCAAGCCCAGTCATTCGCTGCAACTTGCATTACTGTAACAGCTTGAAAAGTTTAGAAACATTTTGCATTTAAAAGTGCTTTGGAATACAAATACATATTCGGAGAAGTCAGTTGCTTCAGGGATAAACATATAATGAGGTCATATCTCTTCAAGAAGGTGAAAAGGAAAGCCTCTGCTCTGAAAGAATACAGTATCAGTTATTCCACATGATCTGTCTGTTTCTGCTACTATTCAGAAGCGTACTTGGCCTCACGGTTGAGAAATGCTCAAAATCTAGACACCATAGGCTACATTTGAACAAGCATTCTGTCACTTCGGATTGTTTCATGAAATTTACAATCAAGACTTTCCTCTGTTATAAGGCAATGGAAGATTCCCCCTGAAGAATCCCACTGCAGCTGCAGGATGTCCAAAGTTGGCACACAGTAGACTCAGTCAAAACAGTAATGGGGACAACCGTAGCTGACACGAAAATGAGAACAATTCTGTGCCTTTTAGGTTGCCTATCTGTAAAAGTGTTAATACTGATACCAGAATTGAAGTCATCTCTGGAATCCCATCCACCTCCTCTGGATTCTCGGGAACCTCCTCCCATTCCTAGGAAAAAAGCCACAATTGTGTTCAGGTCTGAAGCTGTGGGCAAGACTGATCAAGGGGACACCAAACCAAAGTTTCAGTCCTTCAATATCCAAAGTCATGCTGCTGCAAAATCCTTTCGTTTCGGTACCACCAAGTTCCATTGCACAGGAACAAAAGGTCAGTTTAAGTTAACCAAGAGTAAGTGGTCAGAAAAGTTTCTCTATTACACACTCAATGACAGCAAAGCCTGTTTTTACACAGGAACAGATGATAGATCGTCCAAAATACGTATTTGTTTACTCTTGCTTACTTAGCTTACTCACTCTTCTTACATCATAATACAATAGTAGCAGATCAGACCGTTGGGCTTATGATCGTCCTCTGCAAGACAGTGTACATCACCAGGGGTATTGGTCTCACTTCCTGGGCTAGGAGCGACAACAGATTCAGCTTTTGGACACAAAGCGCAGCTATTCCAGACATAGCAGGAGCGGCAGCAGCTAAGTTAGAAATGTGTATACACATATAAAATTTCACCTTCCTACATCATCTTCATGTTTACTTGCATGCCTTGTCTCAGCATTAGTTAGCACCAGAAGTCATAACTACAACCATTTAAGAAGCTATGCAGAAAAATGAAAGTCACCTCTGTCTTCAGGCCCGCCACCTTTTCTGAAGCCAAAGCCACCTTTATCCTGTTTTCTGCCTTCTGCTATGTCCACTCGGAGTGATCGATCACCCAAAAGCTGTTAAATAAAGGGGAGAATCTCTTCAGAATGTACCATATGGGTTGCTGAGAAGTTTGAGACTTGTGCTTATCTTTATTTCACAAATTAATTGCAAGTATACTTACTGCACCATCATATGTAAGAGCTTCCTTGAGTGATTCCACCTCATCGAACTCTACGTAACAAAATCCTGCAAGAAGAATCTCACAAGTTAATACCAGCACTTCAAAGGCCTTTGTAAGAAGCTACTCTTCCTATCTGCTACTAGCCTCCCTTCTCTTCCAAACACAAGCTACGATATGGTAAGTGCAAGATGTACGCAACTCAGAAACCAAACATCGTTAACGATGAATGCACTTACCTATCCCTATTAACAATGGGGAAAAATCCTGAAACAGAATTCTATATGGGCAACGTCGCAAATGCTAAGAGCCTGATTAATTCCCTTTACCGCAGGGTTCTCATTACAGATTAGATTTGATCTACGCCTTTAGACCGTTATTTAGCTGAATATTGACATTTGGTTGCTATTATTTTTAAACATGAAGCTGAAGTACCTGCTTGGCCAGCAGTCTGATTTTGTGTCATCACATCATTTAGTGAATTTACTCCTTTTCCAAGACCCTCTTTTACCTGACTTAAGCCCCCCCCCCCATAACTTACAAATATACTCCTTTTCCATTGGCCTATTCACAAATCACACTTGCCTCCTCTCAATCAATTGCCCAAATGGCTTATCTACTTGCTTTTTCCTCCCTGTCTACCAAAAATGACACAGCTGAAGCAATGGGAGTCTTCTGAACTGAAGAAAGATTGTGTAAGCACTCAGCACTTCAGGTCGTGGATCTTAAGTGGGTCAGACACTTCAGCTTTGTATGAATTGTAACAAGACAAATAAGGTTTGAAAAAGTCCTTTTATGGCAGGGCAAATATTGACTCCTGTCACTCAGGTTAGTCTGTATCTAAGATGATGGAAGTAACAGTGAATCTCATTCAAATGAGATATTTGTTAGTGAATGAGAAACCTGCATAAGACAACATAATAAACAAATGCAGATCAACAAACTAACTGTGCTTTAGAGACAGGACTGAAATTCCCCACTAAAGTGACTTTAGAAGTACCTCATTTTCTCCTACCAGTTAGCTATCTACAACTAAAACAACACTCACTCACCTTTAAATTTGTCTGTTTCCTTGTCTCTGACTAGTCGTACACTCCTTACACTGAGATCCTTGAAGATGGCATCTATGTCTCCTTGCACGGTGTTGAAGGGTAGATTTCCCACATATGCTGTGAAAGGGGGTTCTGTTGGCAGCTCTTTCTGTTTGCGGGAACCAAGGCCACCACCACGAGACCTGGTGAAAGGAAGCACAGTGTCTCTGGAACTTGACTCCCAACACAGCCAGTAATACAGTATATAGCACTGCTCAGGTGCTGCTTCAATTTTGGAAGTGGATTTTTCCAAAACTTTGGTTAAGTTTTTCTCTCTCTTTGCCTGCACCTGCCACCTCCACTACTGTCCAACTCCTTTCTAGTATTACCTGATGCAGTACTTCAATGGGAAAACAAATGCACAAGATGTTTAAATACATTACAGGTGAACTCCATAACAAAGTGCTGAATGAACTTCTTTCTCATCCCACTATCCATTAAGAGGAGCAACATAAGGTTATCTCTACCGTCCCCTACTCAAAAACAGTACTTCTTAAAAAACACATCCTGGACTAGATTTTAAGACTAATTTATAGCAGTGAAGAAAAACTTGCACGGCACAGGCTCTTCAGCTTATCCTGAAATTAAGCTGGATCCAATGCTTTTAACAAAATAGTATATTATCAACATCCCCTCCACAATCATTCAAATTATTTCAGCAGCATTTAACTTAACAGAAACATCTTCTCCTAACTCTAAAGTTACTGCTGTAACTGTCAGATCTCTCGACAGGAATGCTCTGAATTGAACACATCATAAAAAACTTGGTTGAGCAAGGTGCTCTAAGGCAGAGAAACTAATTTCAGTGCTATTTGGATGTTTACTTCTTCCTTTGTGTCTTGTGAATTACAGACTGAGGTAAACCAGGTTTCTTCTCCTGTCTTTTCCCTCAGTCTCAGGCTACTGGCATTGGTTGCTGGTGGTTTACTGTGTCAATATAACACATTTGTGTGTTAATTTCCTGTAGAACCTAATCTAAAGCTAACTTTGACCTCCTTTACGGAGAAAAAGATTTATACTGTGGGCACAGGGCCACCTTAAGTTACAGCTCCTGGACTTCCAGACCACAGGATGCCACTGTCACTGGTTCCAACACCATTTGCGCCACCTAAGCCATCTTTGACTTTTACCTGAAATGCTTACCTACTACCCTGCCCGTGTTCTCTTCAACGCCTTACTTTCACTGAGCTTTGTTCATGTCTGCTCCCTTTGCCAGAGGCCCACTGTGCATTCAAAAGCATGGTGGAACACAAACTGTACCAGGATTTGCTAGTGTGACATTGACCAGATTTCTGCAGAGTCCTACCTAAAATACAGAAAGTCAAATAATTTTATGATTTCCTTTCATTCTGGCTGGCTGAATGCAGCCAGAAAATCTACCGGGCAAGCAATGTACTTGTTTGCCTTTTTTTCCATCCCAGAATAAATACTTTATTACTAATGAATCAGATAATGCAAAAATCTTGATTAAGATTCCTTAACTCTTTCTAGGTAAGCCTGTCATTTGTGCCTTTTTATGGTAGCAGCTCTGTGCAGGAGTCATTTGTCACCAACACTATCAGCATGCTGCTAAATGTTTTTGAATCACAACCTACATATCCTTAATTAGTGTCCACCCAGGTCCATATTTTAGCATTTTTGACAATATTCCTCAACTGCCTTTGTCTCATTAACAAGTCAGAGTCAAAAACATACTGGAGAAGTAAAGCTGCTATAGTTGGGTGCTATGTACGTATAGCAGAATTAACTTTAGTCACAAGACTAAGGAGGAATGCCAAGAAAGTCAAGTTGCTCGTCTAAGGAATTCCATATGTAGAATCAGTTCCATGGCTTCATCTTTAATGCTCATTTATGGCCTTATGAACAGGTATTAAAATACCATACATCTAATTTGCAGCCAAGAAAAAAAAAAAAATCTTCATTTTTATGTTCTGTAGGAACATCAGAATTGCTTCGGCTGAGTTTAAAAGAAGGATTCCCTCCATCTACGCACTCCCACCATGTTCCTTGAACTGCCAATCATCTCATTCAGTGAGCTGGTTCGCCTAAAACCTCACCTTGAAGTTGAATTCTCAGCCAGATCAACAAGGTGATCTGGACAGCTGCAAAGAGCACTCATGCCAACATGGGAAGGAAAATGAAAGCAAGGGCTCAACCTACAGCTTTCAACAGCAACTTCCACTCGGATCAATTTGAGCTGCTTCTGAAACCACACCCTCAAGTTAGCAACCCCGAAAGAATTTTTTCTGTTACATACAAACCTTGTTTCTACCATAGCATACCAGAACTTCAATGGGGTGTGTGTGTGGAAATCCATGTCCTACTGTGCAATGGCTATTGATATTAAGTCAAAAAATGAAGTATTCTTTTTGAATTTGATCCAGTAAGGCCTCAGTTATCAAATATACAACTACATATTTGGTATTTCAGTCTTCACTTAAACAGGAATGCTCAATAAACATGTTCCAAACTAAGTTTCCTACAGAATCCAGGTATAGCAATACAAAACCAAACTTTTTCTACACTTCCCTACATCTTTTCAACACTGAAACAGCGAAATAATGGGAAAAAAAAAAAAAAGGCTGACATCAGTAACCAAACAATGAGACTGAAAGAAGATGCTCTCATAGAACACAAGTCAACTATAATTAAAAACATATCTACTAAGTGAACTGGGTCACACCAAAGTGTTAAACGAATATCTGCATTTCCCACTCAGTATAACTTATGCTCAGATACAATTAGGTAATAATTAAGTCATCTTAATGTGGGACTCAAAGGCAAGTATTTGATTTCTTTTTCAGACAACAAAGCAGAAAGCTGAAGAGGAAAGCTTGTTTCTAGCAAATGCAGAAGCAAACATCCGTATAATTAAACTTACTTTTTGGAGGACTGAGTTAATGACACTGTAAGGCCATATTGGGGTGAAAGAACAACTAACCTATCCTTTTGAAGCTACTCTTTTGGAAAGTTTAGTTCTTCTCTGCAGAAAACAAGATCTGTCAAAATTGCAAAACAAAGAATATTTTGAAAGCTAGTATTTGACTTTAATAGCCTTTCACTACGGATCAAAACAATAGCTCAGTATTTATCTTTTTGTACAGCAGACACACAACTGCTGGATTCCAACATTAGTGTTTCACCAGAGGCAGCACAAGGCTCAGCAGGATGCAAGTTTTGTAGAGAGTCTCCAAGACCACAACTCAAAATACATACCCAACTTATTCAAGTAATCCAGTACATCTCTACAGTAAGCACTAGATGTCTTCAGCAAAAAGCTTACCCAGTCCTAAAAATCAGGAGACATTTATTAACACTAAGTGGGTAAGACACAGCATCCAGAATGCCAGAAGGGTAAAGCCTAGCTCTCCATTTTCACTTACTTGTACAACATCTCAGTAGATGAATCTTAACATTTGAGTAAGGTGCCCAGCATTATTAAGCCCAGTGCTCAAATCCACAGCTAAATAAACAGCCTACCAGCAAGCCAGGAGGGATAAATACTCAGTTGCCTTCAACTTTGAGAAGCTCTACAGATGTTCAGAGTTTCAACCAGGCCTCAGTATGCTTAATTAGAGGTATTTGTGTCAAATTTTGGGCTCCAAAACACTTACTAAAGAGCTTTTATAGTGAGCCTTTTCTTATTAATGTCAGCAGCACATTCCTCATATGGAATAAAGTGACTTTTGCATACCATAGTATTATGCTTCAACTCTTAATCAGTGCACTACTGGACAACTCAGGTGTAGCAAACTCCCCTGTCTCATCATGCCACAGTCATATTCTCTCGCTCTTCCACTATAATTTTGAAGAGTACAAGAAAGAGGCGGGTATCCTATGTATGTTAGAACTTGTTGGGCACAACTGTTTCTATCTGTCACACTTCAATCCCACGCTTACTCTCTATACAGACTGAATGTTATGCAAAATGCAACTTCCACAAAAACTATTGTATTCCAACAGAGTTTATACTATTCTTACAGTCCTGGAGCACCTAAAAATGAGTAGGAGTCACTTTGATAACATGGGACTTTTAAAATCAGAACCTTCAAGAACAACAGTCATGATCCCACTACACTACACATTACAGAACTTTATACAAAGCATAAAGACCTGTTAAGGTCTGAAATCGTGAATTAGCTGTTAGTAACTTACTAGCAATAATGATAAATTAGACGCAAGTACAAGTTGTACTCCAATATTAGTAGCATCTGATGCTTAGAACTACAGTTAATTCAGAATAAGTACATTTTCTCATCTGCAAAGGCATCTACTAATCAGCAGGATGCCTTTACTTCACCAAAACAAGTATCTACATCTTGCCTGAGAGCAAGTTTACTGAAGAAACCTGAATACGAAAGTAACATTTTAACTTTAATTTTGTTACTTCCTTGAATGTGCCTATACTGACTAGGGTAGACTGTATAGTAACATCTGAATTTATTACGTGTGTCAAGTGCCACTTTAAGCTGCTGTTAAGGTTATTTGTTACAGAACTGAAAAAAAGTAATGGAATCGTAAGTGGCTACGTCATCCCTTTGCTCTGGGACATCGCTTCTTTAGACATAAAGGGCATTTACGCGTAAAAATGAGCTTACAAAGCTTAAGGGCCAGAGTGTTTCCAAAAACAAGAAAACTTACGCCCCTTATAACCTCAGCAGTAGCTCCTCCCTGCTGCCTGAACAGCCTGAAACCGAAATTTATTCCTCTAAGAACAGGAAAGGACAAAAATACTGTTGATCAGGAAACATATCTTGGAAGATTCGATTACAAAATAGCATACTCTTTAAGCTTTGTTCGCAAAGACAGTTTATTTCATAGCTTTATGCCTACTATTTTAGGGCACACAGAAACTTGTATGGCACCAACCTTCAAGTCAACTACTAATTGCACCTTCCTAACCTGATTTAAGACAAACTTCGTAATTGCTGATCATCATTTTTGTCATTTGTTTTTGCCCCATATGCACTCTCCAACAAAGACACAGAGAAGAGACAAGCCTTGTTCCCAACGACCAGATTTTCGGAGTCAGCGCCCGGAGCCCCGCACAACGCCGGCTCGCAGCCCGCCCCGACCGGAGGCACCATAAAGCCCTCCCATTTCCTCCCCGCCGCAGGCATCGCAACCCTGCCCGCTCTCGGGGGCGCCGCGGCCGCTCCCCTCGCCGTGCCGGGGCTCGTCCCACCACAACGGGGGCTCCTCGCCCCCCTACAGTCCTTCACGGGAAGCTCCCATCTCCCGGCCCGTCCCTGCGGCAGCTCCTCACAGCCGACCTTGGCTCTGGCCCAGCACCTTCCTAAATCCTCCCCCCGCCTTCCCCCCTGCCGGCGGGAACACAGCGACACCCTCCTCCTCCCAAGCCGCCGGGCCCCAAACCTTGCGGCACTCGCCCCGCGTAGCGAGGGGCCGGCCGCTACCCCCTCCCGGGGCACCGCAGCCTCCCTCCCCCCCTCACAAAGCGGGCCCGCCAAGGCCGGAGGGAAACGCGCTCCGCAGGGCTCAGCCCTGTCCCCCGGAGACGGGGCAAGACGGACCCGGAAGGTCCCCAGAGGCAGCGTCCCCCCGACCCCCACCGTGCCTGCCTGCCATCCCCAGAGAGAAAGGGGCAGGCTAGGCCCAGCCCGGCCGCGCCCCCTCCTCCCGGCCGGGGG
>Ga0065711_1001205_pt1 | contig 46637 bp, 25 predicted proteins | sample Hoacrofraction12_FD_59098 | JGI IMG/M metagenome (GOLD analysis project Ga0065711, IMG submission 59098) | Hoatzin crop microbial communities from Cojedes, Venezuela - Epithelial fraction 12 v2 (version 2) | ecosystem: Host-associated > Birds > Digestive system > Esophagus > Crop | place...
CATCGTAGAAAGCTATCAGATTGGTCAGGCATAATTTCCCCTTGGTGAATCCATGCTGACTACTCCTGATAACCTTCTTTTCCTCCACTTGCTTGTTGATGACCTCCAGGATAAGCTGCCCCATCACCTTTCCCGGGATGGAGGTGAGACTGACTGTCCTGTAGTTCCCTGGGTCCTCCTTCTTGCCCTTTTTGAAGATTGGAGTGACATTGACCTTTCTCCCGTCCTCGGGCACCTCTCCTGTCCTCCAGGACCTCTCAAAGATGATGGAGAGTGACTCAGCAATGACATCCGCCAGCTCCCTCAGCACTTGTGGGTACATTCCATCAGGGCCCATGGATTTGTGGGCGTCCAGATCGCTTAAGCGATCCCTCACACAGTCCTCCTCAACCAAGGGAAAGTCATCCTCTCTGATGGCTTCTTCTCTTTCCTCCGGAGCCTGGGATTCCTGAGGGCCTGCCTTGGCACTGAAGACTGAAGCAAAGAAGGCATTCAGTAACTCTGCCTTCCCTGCCTCCTCCATCACCAGGACACCCGCCTCATTCAGCAGCGGCCCCACATTGTCCCTAGCCTTCCTTTTGCTGCTGATGTAGTTGCAGAAGCCCTTCTTGTTGTTTTTGACATCCCTTGCCAGCCTTGGCCTTCCTCGTCGCATCCCTGCATGCTCTGACCACATTCCTGTACTCTTCCCAAGTGGCCTGCCCCTCCTTCCACATTCCATGGACCTTTCTTTTCTGCCTGATCTCCGCTAGAAGCTCCTTGTTTAACCATGCAGGTCTCCTGCCTCCTTTGCTCCATTTCTTTCTCAGGGGGATGCATTGCTCCTGAGCATGGAGGAAGTGTCGTTTAAAGAGCGACCAGCACTCATGGACCCCCCTGCCTTTGAGAGCCCTGGCCCACGGGATTCCTCCCAATAGCTCCTTGAAGAGGCCAAAGTCAGCCCTCCTGAGGTCCAAGGTTTTGATCATACTTATCACCCTGCTTCCTCCACACCGCTCTATCACTCACCCTCTTCAAGTGGACAGGGGAGAGGAAATATGATGAAAGGCTCAAGGGTCCAGACAAGGTCAGGAAGAGATCACTCACCAGTTACCATCACGGGCAAAAAAAACTGAACTTGTGGAGAAAAAGGAGTTTAATTCATCACCAATCAAATCAGAGTAGGATAATAAGAAAGAAAACTAGACCTTAAATCATCTTCCCCCAACCCTCCCTTTTTCCCAGGCTCAGCTTCACTCCCGTTTCTCTTCCTCCTCCCCCCGAGCAGCACAGGGGGACGGGGAATGGGGGTTACAGTCAGTTCATCGCACATTGTCTCTGCCGCTCCTTCCTCCTCAAGCAGAGGACTCTTCACTCTTTCTCCGCTCCAGCATGAGGTCTCTCTCATGGGAGACAGTTCTCCACAAAATTTTCCAACATGAATCCTTCCCATGGGCTGCAGGTCTTCACGACATACCCCAGTGTGGGTCCTTACCAGGGGTGCAATCCTACAGGAACAGGCTGCTCCAGCATGGATCCCCCGTGAGGTCACAAGTCCTGCCAGCAAACCTGCTCTGGCTTGGGGTCCTCTCTCCCTGGGGCCACAGGTCCTGCCGGGAGCCTGCTCCAGCACAGGGCTTCCCACGGGGTCACAGCCTCCTTCAGGCATCCACCTGCTCCAGCGTGGGGTCCTTTCCATGGGTTACAGGTGGATATCTGTTCCACCGTGGACCTCCATGGGCTGCAGCAGGATAGCCTGCCTTGCCATGATCTTCATCACAAGTTGCAAGGGAAGACTCCCTGTTCCGACATTTTGGGCACCTCCTCCCCCCTCCTGCTTCACCGACCTTGGTGTCTGCAGAGTTGTTTCTTTCACGTCGTCTCACTCCTCTCTCTGACTGCCCTCTCCCCGCAGTTTTTTTCTTCCCTTTCTTAAATATGTTATCAGAGAGGTGTTACCACTGTTGCTAATTGGCTTGGCCTTGGCCAGTGGTGGGTCTGTCTTAGAGCCAGCTGGCACTGGCTTTATCTGACATAGGGGAAGGTTCTGGCAGCTTCTCATAGAAGCCACCCCTAGAGCCCTCCAGCTACCAAAACCTTGCCATGCGAACCCATAACACGAGACCAAATGGAGGTTGAATAGAACATGAAGCAAGAGGCAAGTTCAAGTTTGTGCACCTGAATCCACAGTGAAATGCCTTAAACATTTTGTCATGACACAAAGGCGAACTCTGCTGCTGTTGAATATCAGTAGTTTACTTTTTCATCTGAATATTAACAAGTATCAGCTGGTTTTTAGGAACAGACTGAGAAATCTTATTTCTCAGAGCATTTCTTTTAGCTTTAGTAGTAAAGACAAAATCTCTCCTTGTCTTCACTTACAGCTTTTGGCTAGTGAGCATTTCTGTTGACCTCAAGTTGGCCACAATGATGTGAGGAATATACTTCTGAAAATACTGAGTTGAAGGGGCTTTCTCACCATTGCTTAGAAAATCTGTGAAAAAGTTGTATTTTAAGAAATCCAGAAGCTATACCTTATTTCCTGTGATCCCTTTCTTTATATGGAGCAGAACTTGAAGTTTTTGTAGGAAGGAAAGAAGAGGACTTGACACTTCCACAGCAAAAGAGCATTCATCCTCAAATCATAGTCTATGCTACAACCAGCTCTGCTTAATCTTCCTGCTGGCTATGCTTTGCCTTTCCCATAGCTGAGGAAACAACTTTTGTCATTGAGGCTAATACAGAATCCTTCAGCAGCATTTCTCTTGCAAGTATAAAGGCTTCTCCCCCCCTGTACAGTGTCATGACTTTTTTCATAAATAAATATACATAATTTCTAATGGTCCCATCATGTTTGTCTCAAGATTCAATTGTGGGGTCTGCTCTTCCCTTTGAAATCAAGATTTTCTGCAACAGTAGACCAAACCAATTAGCAGTCAGTGTATCCCAGCATGGAGGACGCAGAAATCCACCCATGTGATAAAATGAATTCTGTGCTTATTGCTACCTGTTGAAAGGAAGGAATCCAAGAAGTAGGTCATTTGACAGCCCTGATTTTCTGTAGTTTGAAAGCTGCAGTGCAGCACCAAGGGTAAGTAAGGCTGTAGAGTATTTGATGGTTTAGTCGCTTAGCAATATTCATAGCTAACATAAGCAGCAGGCTCGGTATATGCAAAAATGTATTGTACGGCTCTAGATGCATGCTAGAACTGCAATAAGTATCTGTAAAGCAACTTTTTTTCCCCTAAAGTTTGGAATCTCACTCTTTTATATATTTGGCTGGTTGTAAGGCAGATATCATAAATCTTATTCCAAAAAGGCATAGATAGAAATGTTTGGTCTTTATCTTTCTGTATTCGAAGGTGACAGGTAAGGCAGTGAGATGGACTTTGATCTGCCTTAATCTGTTTAAGCTTTCTCTGGGATACCCTGTGAATGATTTGGGTTGGTGTTAGCTCTGTAGCAACTGTGAACGCACTCCAGTGTCCTAAAGTCTCATAAAAAGTAGGGACTTATTTTTTGGCTTAAGGGATAGTTGTGACCACAATGAAGTACTGGGTCCTCTGTCTTCAGTATCTGTTAAAGAAATATTCTCACCAGACCAGTTGAAGAAATTTCACCTTGCATTTTTCAGTCCTTTTTTGGTGGCACCTTGAATCCCTTTTCTTTCTCTTGATAACCTGCTTCAGGGAGTGCTTCTCTATCTTCCTACAAATCTTCTGAAACAAAATTAATCTCTCTCCTCTTCTAGAGTTTTCCACTAAACTTAAAAGTTATTCAGAACCCATAATTGATTTCAAGGTGGAAAAAATTTCGTAGGGAAGCTTGAAATAGTTCTGCCTTATTGTTTAAGTGTTCTACTCACCATGTTCCTATTTTTAGCTGGGTAAACACAAGTTCTTTGTTAAACATAATTCAGAAGAAATGTAGGATTGCATTACTTTAGTCAACATAACACAAATCATATTTGAGTCTTTTTTGTTGGGTTTCAGTTACTTTACATCAAACATCAATGTATTGTTTCTCATGATAGGTAAATTAACTCCTGGAGTGTGTTGAATAGTGATTGTGTTTGTTACCTGAATATAGTTGTTAACCCAGTGAACCGTCAAATACGTTTAGACCAGGTATACACAGTCCACATACAGTTCTTTAAATAAGTATAGCAGCTTTACCCCTCACTGAAGCCTTGGATAGCTCCATGCATAGTCTGTCCCAAATGAAAAGTGAAGCACTATTAGCTGGTGTGGTTTTTTTTTCTAGTTGCTGGTTAGGGCAGGATAGAAACACATAGTTCTGGTAAACCAGCTGATAAACTGTAATTTATTAATCTGCAGGAACTTGTCTGGTTCAGTGCTGTTACCTTTAAGGAAGGCTTAGAAAGGCTCTAGGCTGAATGCCTCACAGTGAGCCCTTCTGAGAAGTGATACGGACAGTTGGTGCAGGGGGCAGCCTGTGACAGAAAAAAGCAGTTGGCGATACACGGGACGCAGTGGGTGAACAACTTGGCTGAACTTCAGAGATGCTTTTCATAGCTAGCTAAACTTATGCAGCCTTCAGGTTATTGCCCTTTTTCATAATGATTCATGATGGTCGTCTTCTACTTCGCTAGGCGATCAGTGGCCATTCCCGTTTGGAGCATGCCTGTGTCCACTCTGCACCGAAACCCATGTTTCCTGCTTAATAGCACCAACTGGGAGAGGAATTTTTATATTGGCTACTGGCCAAGTCTAGCACATCATTTTTACTTACTTTTGTTGCTCCCTCTCTATCTGCATCTTCACTTGATTGCAGAGAGATGCTTTTCATCATTGTGAAAAGCCATCTGATTAGAGCTCTCATTAACCCATGAGTGAAGCTTCTTATAAGTTTAGCTGAAGAAATTCCTTGAATGCTTCAGAATTGCAAAGCTGCCATTTTTAAGAAACCTCAAAACTAGATTGCCAATTTGTTTTAGCTCAGCTTAAAACAAACCCTTCTCTCTCAGCAGATTTAAAGGAAACCTATTTTACTGTAGATCTCTTTATCCCTCAGAATGTCTCGAATGTCATGGAATTCTACCGCTGATATCAGGGATTGTGTATCTGGACTGTTCCATCCCTGACCATCCATCTGTACTGGCCCAATTCATTTAACAAGGGCACTGAACAGTCAAAATTTTCCTCTTTTAAAGTCTGTTTAAAAGCAGTCCTCATGGAAAATGAAAAAATACTTTTTCAATTGTTCTAATTTCATTTTTGGGATATGAAGTGATTTTAAGATTGGAAGCATGAAGGTTACTTTTCAAATGCTTTGTGCATAGCTTTTGCTAGTCATTTTCTTACCCTTTGTCTTTTCTACCTTCCTTCCTGAAGTAACTGTAAAGTGGACGTGCGTGTCTGTACCAGGAATCACCTCCTTGACTCCCTTGGGCCTCTTGACATTCTCTGATACATGTATCAGACATGGAATGAACTCAAGCATGTCTCTGTTTAAACAGGCAAGAGCAGCTGTGTTCAGAAAGCCATCTGATAAAAATGAACACATATTATGGGCACTGCTTTCATTGCTTTTCTTTATTCTAAACTGTGTCCCAGGGTGGCAGAAGACCATGTGCTAGTGAGGGACAGCTCTTGGAGTTGGTCATGGCCTCATTTGAAGTTAGAGGTATGGGTTTCAGTCAGTATTTTGGTATATCCTGAAAAACCCTCAAGTTAGTTCAGACATTGCCGATAAACTGAGACTACGAGGTACAAGTGTTGTGCAGATGATATGTACTGCTGGCAGACAGCTTCCTCAGTAAAACATCAAAACATTTCTTCTCTGGCTTGCAGCAGGCGACTCTCTAAGACACTAGTTCTTGAAGCTTGTATATTTAGAACTATAGAATCAACTTTGTTCTCCTAGACTTTTTATATACCTTCCTTTTTAATAGTAGGTTGTAAGGTAGGATTGCAAGCATATGAAAAAACCTTACTGAAAGCACTGGTGGCAAGTCAGACCAGAACTGACACAAGCATCTTCTCCTTTACCAAGCAGTTTTAACATTTGTGAAGGATGTGTTTCATCTGTCCTGGAAAACTGCTCTGAAGTATCTGTTGATTTCATTAAAACACAAAGATTCATAGGTTATGAGGCCAGAAAGAACCATTATGATAATCTAGGCTGATTTGCTATATAATTAATTCCCATCTCACTATGTCTTTTAGAGAAAACAAGATACTGTTTTAATTTAAAGTTTGCCAGTAGCAGAGAACACACCATAACCTGTAGCAAATTATTACAATAGCAAATTACCCTCATGTAAAAATAAGTCATAATATTTTAAAATGTGAATTTCTCTAACTTCAATTTCTAGCCCCCGGATCCCATTATTCCTTTGTCACATGGATTGAAGAGCCCTCTATTGCCAAATTCCATTTTCTGTACAGGTACTCATAGATTGTAATTGAATCACCCTTTAACCTCTGCCTGTTAAACAGACTGAATTTGAATGTTCTGCACTATAGGACATGCATTCCAGTCATTTAATTATATTGCATTTTCTCATTGTTGAACCTTTGGTTTAACAGTTGAACTGCGGATATCAGAAGCTGCCTTAGCATTTCATTGCCCATGCCAGAGATGCTGTTGTCTCTGTTCCTGCTCAGGATTCACGTTGAGTTTACACCCAAGGATTATTTTTATCCTTTTGTTTATAGTGCTGAGGGTTCTGGTGTACCTGATTATATATCACAATCTTGATGTCCAGTGTGGCTGTCGATAACTCTAGTCACCTCTGTGAACATTTGTACTTTTTCCTTGAATACAGATGCATTTTAAATTTCTCACACTAGGTTGTGGCTTTGGGTTTTTTTTTAAAGAAGGTAATGTAAAACAACACACACTTCAATAACAGAGGTTCACACTGGGGTGGATCTACTTCTTTGGAAAGATTGAATTCAGAACTCTTGTATCTATTCAACATCCTTTCTACTCTCTTCCCCAAGTCTTCCTTTGTGCTTGCTTTCTTGGTCCTTTCTTTCAAACTTGCTCTCAGATCCTCCATTGTTAGTGACTTTCTGGGTTACAACTAACTCCATGAAATTTTGTCTAGATCCTTTGAAAGTCTTCTGTCTCAAGGATTCTCCTGCCGTGGTGCTGGTATGACTAATGAAATACAAGGCAGTCTGCAGCAAACTCCAGATGTAACCTGTATGTGGCTCACCTGAGAGCTAGAAGCTGCTTACATATATGGAAGCATAATGCTTCTACCAGCAACCTGAAGAGGCTGCTGATAACAGATTGCTAAGTCATGGCTTGACACAACCCAGCACCAGCCATCAATCATATATAGGGTATAGTGCTATCTGTCCGCTCGTCTCATGTGGAAAGGCTGCGTCAAGATACAGTTTAGAGGAGTGCTGGTTTGAGTAACTGTTAGTATAATCCTAGAAGGGCAGTTCTCCTATGTTAGGATCGTTAAAATCACAGTTTATTCAGGCTTGGGATTCTTGTGCCCACCAAAGCAACTCCAAACTGGGGTGAAACCAAACATGCAGTGTTGCGATGAAGTCGTACCTGTCAGGGAGTCCTGTATGTATGTGTTGGCAGAAGGACTCTGTCCACAGGAATCCCTGTTCAGTTATCCTCTTTCCCAGGCTGTCCCTGCAGTGGGACAAGGAACAAACTGTGCACAACCTGCTATACACATAGATTCATGAAGAACATGGGAAAAGCCCTAGTGGGCCTGAAGAACAGTCAATCTGTTTACCCAGTGTTCTGCCTCCAATAGCAGCAGGTGCAAGTGCTATTTAGGCAGAGTGTGTGAGCGTGGCTACTATCAGTGGTGCATTCCCCTTACTACTCCCACAGCATCCACTGCTATTGGATTAGGATTATTAGAAGGTCCATCCCTTCCTTTTCGCTTTAATAGTGGCTTGTGGACTTGCTGTCCATTTATCTTTCTGGTTCCTTTTGAGCCTGCTGATGCTCTCTGCTTCCACGACCTCCTGTGGCAGCAAGTTCAAGAAGTTCACTACCCTCTGTGTAAATAAGTACTTCTAAAAATCCATTTTAAATGGATATTCTGCAAGTATCAGTAGTGCCTCCAGTTCTATTATTGCTGGATTTTTCAAAGAGCAGTTCTACATTAACCTTCTCCATTTGCTGTAAATTTCAATCATGTTTTTTCTCAGTCATCTCCAAATATAAGAGCCCTGGCCTTTTCAGACTATCGTCCTGAACCATCCTGCTCCATCCTCTTAATTGTTCTATTTAGTTTTGTCTGTACCTTCAGCTCCTCTGTTTCCTTGAGATGCAAAGACAGGACTGCATGCAGTGCTCAGAACTAGCGTTTGTGGAAAGCACTGGACTTGCTGCACACACAAAGTACGCGCAGAAGTCGTGGGCAGTCCAGATGGCTGCATGGGCGTGGAGTACATCTCATGCTGCTTATGCGTGACTTTCCTGGATGCGGAGGTAGCTGCAGCTCATCGCTGCTGTTTGGCTGAGGTGCACCTCGCTGTCTGGCAGGAGGGGGAGGCTGTAATGCACAGCCTTGCTGAGTCACTGGAAGGAGGTGTGTGGTCTGTCTAGCGAGGGCGTTTGACACAGTTAATCCGTAGAATGAAACTACTACAGTCCCACAAATTGAAAATACATTTTTATTCCTGCAAATTATTAATAGACTTTATGTTTTTGAAGTCTGTGCGAGGGCAGGGTTCTTTATTAGGAATTGGAGTAAAGTAAGCTATTGTGGGTCAATACTGTCCTCTGCTGGGAGGAACTGCAGCTTTGTGCCATGACTCCAGATGGGAATGAACAGCAGGCTTCTCCTTTCGCTCTGATCTAGGTTGCTTTGCCTTTGCAACAGGAAAATCTGATGCTGTTCTGGCTGCAGTGGGGAAGTTCTCCTTTAATGCTTAGTGAAAGCTGGAAGTTCTTCACTTGCTACAACTGTGTTGAATTGAGATTTCATTTGTTTTTCATCCTGAGGTCACCTACTTTAGAAGCTTATCCCTCATTCTCTCCTTTGTTTGCCTTTTAATATTTACTGCACACTCATTTCTCTGACTTTCTTGTCCTATTTGTAGAATTAACAATGCGTATCTCCTTTCCCTTCTCTTTCCATAGCAAATTGCTGACAACTCATCCTTCTAGCACTTTGAAAGCAGAAATCAAATGTGTGTGTGTGTATATGCTATATATAATAGACACAAAGTATTTTAAAATAACAACTCCAAGATGAAATCAGCCTTCAGTAGTGTTGTAGAACATGAATTCAGTCATAATTGCGCTAGTTGAAGAAATACTTTACTTGCTGAGGTGCCAGCTCCACATTTAGGAAGCATGTTAGGTGGTTGAGAGGAAGTACAGCTTACAAATATTTCAGTTTTGTGCCTTCTTTAGTCCCTGCCTCTGAGAATGGCACGGCACAGAGAAGAGTCATCTTTGCCAGGAATTTATTCCGTGCCTGTGAGAAAGACAAGGGCAGGAGGTCTGGACTCCTGACCAAGCCAGGCATGTTCAGGAGTGCTTGTCTGTTTGGGACTCTTCTCTTGGATAATTTCTATCTGTGTAGCAACACAGAATCCGGAGTTCTGGTCCTTAACCCAGAGGGAGTAAGAGTCCAGGTACTGATTATGTACAGGCTTTTATTTGTTAGCATTGAGAGCGCAGGTTTCTTGAAGTGAAAGTGTCTCCATAGCAAGTTTGTGCCTGTAGTAATCTAAGATTTCTTGGTCAGAGAAATTTAAAGTCTGTCTTTATTTTTTTTGTTGTAGCTTTTTAGGAGCCACAGGGCAATTGCCAACAGTTCACAGCAACTTGCTTAATTTTTTTTGCATCTCTCTCCTAGTAGTTAAATGGGCTTATAGGAATAATAGAGAAATGATAGTGGCGATACAGAGTTCCCTGCTGTGGCTAGCAGAGATGGACTGGAGGTTACACTTTGTTATGTATTTTGTATGGGATTTATGCAAATATAACAGCATGATACCAGACTCACACTGTATTTTATGTGCAAAAGCCTTTACAGCAGAGTGGGCCTGTGGTAGAGTTAATTGTGGTAGAGTTAATTGTTCTCACTGTCCTTCAGTTAAATGTTCTCTTCTGCCTGCTTTTCTGATCTATGCTCATTGCAAAGTACCCATTGCTATCATTTCTATACACACTCCTAGTTGTGCTCTTTCCCTCTGTCATTGTGTCAGACTCTTGCATGGTCTCCTTTCTGTTCCCTACTGCCTTTTTGGAGAAGCTTATGTCCCATGGCTGGAAGTAATTGGGGTATTTGTACTGTATGTAGGATTGATGTATGATATTTTTGCTTGTGCCTGGCAGGTTGTTTATAAGAATAACGACATTCGTCTGGAGCTGTCTCGCTTGGCACGGATTGGTGATACTAAGATGAAGATCTATGGGGAAGTGAAATTTGTATGTGAGAATGTGGCTACACTGGATCCCATCAGCTTTGAGACACCTGAGGCCTATATTAGTCTTCCTAAATGGAATACCAAAAGGATGGGCTCCATCTCATTTGATTTCCGAACCACCGAACCCAATGGACTGATCCTTTTCACCCATGGCAAGCCTCAGGAGAGGAAAGATGCCAGGAGCCAGAAAAATACAAAGGTGGACTTCTTTGCAGTTGAGCTTCTAGATGGGAACCTCTACTTGCTGCTGGACATGGGCTCTGGGACCATTAAAGTCAAGGCCACCCAGAAGAAAGCCAATGATGGAGAGTGGTATCATGTGGATATTCAACGAGATGGAAGATCAGGTAGAGTGATGACTTTTTCTTAAGTAGATTTATCTTTCAGATCCAGACCTAGGGCTGTGTATTAATTCTCAGAATCTTCAAAACCTGTTAGGTATGAGTCACTGTCTTACAAAAACTTAGTGTTACTCCACTGATGTTTATCCAGCAAAGCAACGATGTGAATGGCTAGGTTTTCATTAAATGTTTAGTGTGAACTTTGGATAGCACATCACAGAGGCAATCTATTAATATTTTATTCACAATACTGAGATATTCTGGACCTATCGTTACAATTAAATGTGTAATTCTAGTGAAGATGTCTTTGTAGGCCATGGTAAGGTGATCCTTAAGATCCTTCTGAAGCGTTATTGTTTCACTCTTGGTTTGAGAAATTCTCACTGATCTACTTTGGGTTTCTGTTCAAAAAGAAAATTCATAGAAATCAAATAAAAACTTACTGCTGTGACCTGATATTACCATCTTCTCCTGGGTCTTGTGTCTTTAAGGAGCGGGGATTTGGGATCTTGTCACAAGGAAAATAAAAGTAATGGATACAACCAGTGACCAAATTATGTTGACAAATCAACATTTTCATTCTATTCTGTTTCCTTTAGTATCCTGTAGTTTTCAGTTAGGTTTCTTTACTCTCTTGGGTGCTAAATTCTAGTCTTAATATCTGAGTCGGCATTCAGTGGAAATTCCTTTGTTTCCTCACAACTTCTCATTTTCAAAAATGTGGTTTAGTTTATTTCTAATAATATACCTACTATGCAATTACCAAGAGATATTTTGTTTGTTTCTAGTGCTGGATATCAAGCTAACATACTCATGATATACTCTGAAATTGTATAAGGAAACAAAATGATCAAATACTGTAACTTCATCTTTAGAATATGTGAACAATTGTAGTTGATGTCTTCCTGAACCATTGGGATCTCAAAGCCTGGCCGTACATCTCTTCAAAGGGACTTCTGCTTACATTTGCAAGTGGATTTGGGATTTGTCTCGTGATCTCCAGATGATAGCTTTAGGTGCCTAATTTTATGTTTCCAGTTGCTGAATGCTGTTAGTAGAGAGAGCATGGTGCTAGAATTTGCTTCCCCTGAGTTTTCAAAAGAGCTGACTTTTAGATACCATGCAAAGCCTAGCTGTTTGAACAGGTCTTTGCCTGAAGCTAGTTTTTCTTTGATGATGTGAACAGTTTCTTTGTATTTGGCATGGTGCTCTACTAGGACTTAATATGTCTGGCTATATTTGCTATCTCCTAAAGACATCGATAGGAACATTTTATAAAGGAAGCCATAAATAAATAGAGCTTTGATTTCTTTAGAATTGCTAAAATTTAATTAACTTCCAAGGATAAACTCAATTAGTTGCATTCAGTACTGCCTTCAGTTTTGCTTGCTCACTTGGGGACTGTCTGGTCCCTGGAAAGGCAGCTGCAAAAAGAGAAGAAACAAAAATGACACTAAGCTCTCTGATAAGAAAGTTTGTACAAAACCTAGGAAGAGGGAAACGCGTTCGTTTGGACTAGAAGGGTGTGACAGACGGCATTGTTACTTGGTGGATGAGACTGTATGACCAACTTGTTGCTTGGCAGGGAGATTTGTCATCTTCTGGACACTTATTAGAGATAACAGATTTTGCATTAAAAACACTTTGTTCAACAGGAATTAAGACGTTTGTACGTTCTTGTCTTCTCTTTTTTTTTCCTTTTTTTTTAAATTGCATTTTCTGCTGACAACGATTACTGGGTCAATGGTCCTAGTGACTGATGTCTTGTCGCCCCAGAAAAGCAGGACACTGGCACAGATTTCGTCACACCATACCTTTAGCAAGCATCAACTACTCTTATCCAGTGGTACTTTTGGTAGGTGTGAGAAAGAATTTCAGGATCTCTTCTTGTTTAGTCCTTAGCTTTTCTTCCACTTGTGGATCAGTTACACCTTGTAGATTTAAAAATTATTTTGAATTTTTTTTTTTAACGTGGGTGCCTGTCATGTAGGAACAGAACTGAAATAATGAATTTACTTAATGTATGCTACAAAGCAACTGTTTGGGTTTAATGAGCTAGTGACGTAAAGGTTCTGATTCTCATTACTTAAGCAGCCAGGCCTGTATTAGATATCATGTCTTCCATTCTTCACATCTCTGTAACAGTCCAAAACTTTGGGCTCTGCTGAGATTAGTAAAGTAGCCTAAAAATTCAAATATTGAGTACTGCAGTGTACTAAGATGGGAAGGATCACAAATGCCAGGGAAGCATGGCAGTTGTGCTCAAACAGCCTCTGGCACCTCTAGTCCCCTTAGGCTTTGTGTATGCTTCGGTTCACGTTGGCTGCCAGAGCAACAAAAGCTGTTTTTTCTATCTGCTCTGACAGCGTGGACATGGACACCCAGTGTCCTGTAACCTTTCTGTCCTTGCGGAAAGCTCCTACCAAAGGGCCACAAAGCCTGCCACACTAAGCAAGTTACACAAGACTCTTCGGCTGGTCATCAGCTATAAAACACACATTTTGTCCCACCCACTCAGACTCTGAAAACCTTACTGGAAGGTTTGGTCTGTGGTTGCATCAATACACTGCTTCGTGTACCAACTCTGCCCTCAAACTGTGGTCTTTTGGTCTGTTTGTTGTATAGCCCTGCACAAAGTGCCAAAGGGACCGGAAAGGAGATGCTTAGATACTTCTGATTTCTCAAGACGGGACGTGATCTACCTAAACAGAGTTGCAAATATGGGATTTGGAAAAGAAAAAAAAAAAAGGATGTCAGCTGGTGTGACTGCTCCTTCCTAGAGTCAGTTCAGAATTTCACCATCTCAGCAGCTTGGTCTTCAAAGTGCTGCACATCCGAGCTAGTACCATCTCCTTACAGGAACAGTTGCAGGGTAGAAAACACTGGCAGAAAGTTTAGGTTGCTGTCTAGCCCATTTCCTTTCATCATCTCCTGCTCTTCCTTTAGGCTTTACACTTCTCCTTGGGTATCCAGTATTTCTTCTCTTTTCAGAGATTTCTTTACCTTTGTGGCTTTTGCAGGTGGTGTTTATTTGCTTCAGAGTAGTAGCTGTCTGGAGCTCAGCCCTCCAGTATTTTGGTTTGTTCTGGTCTTGTATTTGTACTCCACATGCTGCTTTTGAGGAGTAACAGCGGCAATGCTGGAAGGAGGCCTGTGATCCTGCGGCTCTGTGACATGCTGCCTTTACAACTGTGGGTGTATCGTCATGTCTTCTCTTTTCGTTCTTTGTAAAAGGGAAAATGTCTGCGGTGCTGCAGCTTGTTTTTACAAAATGATTCATCAAATAACCATGGTTCTCTTTGAGCCTTTAATTTGTAACGCCTCTGTTGCTTCTGGCACTCTGCTGCCTCTGACATTATTCCTAAATTATTACTGAACATCATGCACGTGAAATACCTTGTGTCTGTGTCATACGTACTGTTCTCTAAGAAGGCACCTATTACAACTGAAGAAAAAGCGTGTTTACATGACTGCGCTGTCTCAGAGACACAAAACAGAGCTAACTCTATTAACTAGACTCTCCCACCTTATCATAGGGGTGTATGATAAAAATGCAACGATGTGGAATTAATCTTAAAGCTTGGATAGCTGTCTCTGAGGACAGACTTTCTTGATGACGAGGCAATTGGATGTGACGATTTATAGCTAGGGAGAGTGAATTACTGATTTTTTAGCTGAGTGTCTGGTGGGCAGATGTCCTTATCGGGAAAGCTGCTGAATGCTCTTCTGAAGAGTACACTGCTCAGGGATGCGAGACCTGCATTATGTTCCCTGTTTTCCGTTGGATACACTGTTTGACCTTAAACAAGTCACTTCACTTCTCTGCACCTGTTTCATGTGTTCTGATTATATTTCTGTGTTATACGTTCTGATTATTTTATGTACTGGGACAATTTCTTGAAATATAGAGGAACGGCCTCGGTGCAGTATGTGCACATCTTGCTTGGAGCTTATGGAAGCTACTACAATTTTAATAATAGCTGTTTTCCAGAGATAACCTTTATTTTTCTCCACCTCAATTTTCCTGTTTGTAAAATGGAAGTTAGAATACTTAACTTTCTTTGTAGAACCATAGAACAATTTATTTTGGAACAAATTTCTGGTGATTTCTAGTTCAAACTTTGCTGCAATCTAGGCTTCCTTCGGGGTCATGTCCAGTTGTGTTTTGAATGCCTTCAGGATGTTGATTCCATAGGCTCTGTGAGGTTTCTGTTCTCACGTTTGACCACCCTCATGGTGAAAAACGTTCATTTCTATGGAGTTGGAGTTTCCCTTGCTGCAACCTGTGATCAGTCTCTTGTCACTGCAAGTGCACACTACTGACTCATGTTCACATTGTTGGCTGCCATATTCCCAGGTCTTTTTCTGCAGAGTTGCTCCTTAGCCAGCTGGTCGCCAGCCTATACTTACGTGTGAGGTTATTCCACCCCAAGTGTAGGGCTTTGTATTTATTGTTGTTGATTTACATCAAACATTTATATTAGTCCTTTACTCTACCTTGTAAAGGTTTCTCTGAATGGTAGTCCTGTGCTTGCTCCAATACATCAACCATTCTCCTCAGTTTGATGTCACCTACAAACTTGATGAGGGTCTATTTAGTTCCATCATTCAGGTCCAGATCTGGAGGTAGTGACGAAGCGTTTTCTGGGAGAGCTATGTACTGTGAATTAATAGGCTTCTCCTTATTTATTTCTTTTTTTTCACCAGTCCTGATACCATCAGAGTCCTGTATGTTCTCAGTAAGTCTTTGCTTTGCTGGATGAATACCATTGAATAATGCTCAGTTTTACCTGTTGTTATTTAGCCATTGCATTGTTATGCTTGTGACCTCATAATCCAAGGTGGTATACAGACACACGATGATCGGTCGCTGCATGGAAGTACTGATGGCCTGTGGCTCAAGAGAAGAGGGAGCTGTGTGAGAGACACTGTCTCTATTACCAGTGGATTTGGGTAGGGAGGAATCTTCACTCTCCTGCGCTGAACCTTAAACGTCACTTGGTTATTGGTAAAAAATCAATTAGGCTAAGGCTGCAAGTGAAAGTTTTGGTGTCTTCTTATCTTCCTTGTTTAGGTACTATATCAGTGAACAGCAGACGCACCCCATTCACTGCTAGTGGGGAGAGTGAGATTCTTGATCTGGAAGGTGACATGTACCTCGGTGGGCTGCCGGAGAACCGGGCAGGACTCATCCTTCCCACAGAGCTCTGGACAGCAATGCTGAACTATGGCTACGTTGGTTGTATCCGAGACTTGTTCATCGATGGACGAAGCAAGAACATCCGACAGCTGGCAGAGGCGCAGAATGCCGCAGGAGTCAAGTCCTCCTGCTCCCGCCTGAGCACCAAGCAGTGCGACAGCTACCCGTGTAAGAACAACGCAGTCTGTAAGGATGGCTGGAACCGCTTCATTTGTGACTGCACTGGCACCGGCTATTGGGGTAGAACATGTGAGCGAGGTAAGCTGAGCTTTCTGAACTTGGTTACACAGAGCTGAGGGTGTGCAGGACGACTGGAACAAAATCCAGTGTTTCCACGAGACTTTCCCCTGCCCTTGTTGCTCTTGCCAATGCTAAGTTCTAGTCCTCACTCTAGGAAAGCTTTCTTCTCTGACAGTTTCCTTCCAGTCTTTTCCACCTTCATTTTATGAGCTTACCTGCTTCATCTGCCACTTCACTCCCTAAGCCTTCCGAAAACCTTGTCTTGAGGTTACAGAATTTCTTTGGCTGAGCTGAGCATGGTTTGTCTCCTAAGGCAGAAAATGCTGCTGCATACGAGAAGTCTCAGGCAAATTACTGGAAACAGTAGCAAGTGTGAACTTGAGTTACAGAGATTTTTCTTTCATGGGACAGATGACGTATCCCAGCTCTGTCTCATCTTCCTCTTTTTTGCATGGTAGCGTTGCCTTGATGGCTGTTTATGGGTAAAGCCAGCTAATGAGATAGTGATAGCAGCAACGTGTCTCCAGGTTCACCTGTGATAAAGCAAATCTGTAGGAGATGGTGAGCAATTCTCTGTATCGTGTTCCTATACATTCTGACTGGTGAGTTAAAGACATATGGTTGGAGACATGAGGCACAAGTAATACTGGCACAGGCAGGCAAAACTTATATAGTTTAGGCCACATGGAAAAGAATTTGCTCATGTAAGATATCTGAGCTATATATTTCTCAAATACCAGGTGGTTCCATTAACTGTTGTTATCCTTATTGTGCTGGTGCTACCCTCTGAAGAGGCAGGTGAGTGGTTTTAAAAAAACAGGTGAGGCTAAGTTCACTTAGAAAAGAAAATACCCCCTAAAGGATGTTTTCTTATATTGAAACCAATCTTGCTGTTAATATTTGACCATTAGCACTGTATTCTGGCTGAACTGCACTCACAGTACATACCCAGGAATTAACTGTAAACCATTAGCAGAGTCTTAGGACTTTCAGCCCCTTCTTTCTATTACCTTACTTGGCAGCATCGCCTAATGGTTATGGTATGTGTCTTACAACTGGAAATTCAGATATTTTTGAGCTTCTGACATATATATTTGAGAAGCTCTTTTTCCACTCAGTGTCCCTGCTACGCTTCTTTTTAACATTGATCATAGTTCCATGCAACCATGAGAAAGAATGTGAAAGTTAGGTACAGTGCATAAAATATTAGACAGAATTAAGATATGCAATTCATTCACTCTCCAGAAGAATTTCTTCTTTGCAGGAAGTTTTTGTTAATGACCGAAATGCTTCCTATAGACTGGATGGGGTTTTTAGGTTTTACAGCACAAGATCTATGATCGTTCAAAAAGCTTCTCACAGCCAGCAATTTGTAGCATGCTGCCCTAAGCAGCAATAGTAGTTAATTGCCAGTGGTCCTTAAAACAGCTGAAGCATCAACACTGCCATCCGTGCTGTGAGGACATGGGTGAAAATATAAGATTCATGGGCATTAGCTGTGCCAATGTCAGATCAGCAGTTCCCTCTCACAGGCTACATTGGATTAGAAGATTCTGGAGAACAACAGCCTTGGGAATTGTTTTGGCCAATTGTTGTGCGATTAGGTTTTGGACAGACATGACCCCCCCCTCCAAAAAAAAAACCACGTTACCATAAAAGCATTGTTCCTCCACAAAATTGCAGTTATGCTTGTCCTTGGTCTTTACTTCGTATTAGAAGTGACCAGATCTGTGATTCAGGACTTTCTGGACTCTGTCTCGTATCCATGTCCTGGACCTGGCTCTCAGAAGAGAATCCGAAGCTAACCAATGACATAAAGAACAGCATTCATTTCATGTACCTTTAGGTATCTATGATGTTAGCCTTTACTCATTTTATTATCAGTGAGAAGAAATCAGCAGGTTAAAGGCATATAAGCATTTTAATTTATGACAAATGAATTTCAAGTTTGGCCTGAGATCCGTAACTTGGCCATGTTCTGGCCAGCACTAGTATGAATAAGAAAGATACACATGTGAATGCAAGTCTACCAGCATGGCAACTTGAGGTCCTAATAAATATATGTTAGAATCAGAGCCTATTTAATGTTAAGAAAACAATGATATTGTAGTTCAGGACAACGTAAAGAGGTGTATGCAGAGGCCATAATTCAGAGAAACTCCTTTTGTCTGTAACTAGAATCCACAGATCCTGTAGTGGTTTAGGACCAGTGTCAGGCAAAATGTGACTTTCATGCCCGAGGTTCCTTAGCAACACAAGGAACGGCTCCCAGGGAATAAATATTTGTAGACTGGATACACAAAAAAAAGCAGATTGCAGTGTATTTGACTCCACAACATATATTGTGGTGTTACACAGCAGCCTCATATTGGTCTGAGACAACTACTTGATATCGGACGACTGCATTTAGCGTATGGTGATTTTACTTCCATGAACAAAAGTATTGCAGGCTACCAGTGATATTTTCGTTCTCATGGTCTGACACCCAAGGATTATTGCAAGTCCTGACTTCAGCTGAAGTGTTATCCAAATACTGTTGGAAGGAGAAAAGTTAAAATGGAGTTTGGGAAGGGAATCAGTGAGAGGTGCTGCCATGCCACAGATCGCTTCTGCTTAGTGACTGAAGAGCTGCCATAGGACTGGGAGGAGCCAGGCTGGTGCGTAAGGGGAGGAATGAAGGAGGAGCAGGCTAGCTCTTTTAATAAGAGACAGCTACTGACCCACTTTTCCAGTCTGCCATCTGTTATCTGAGAAGGGCTGTCTCTCTCACTTTACTCAGTCCTTAGACTTCTGTCCTGTTAAAAAAGAGGAGTGTAACTCTCAGAAGGGGTTTGCAGCCCGAGATGTAGGGCTAAGGGGCAGGGGAGCCTAGAATAAAGAATCTGCTATGCCTGTTGGCTACCAGGAAAATCACTCTTTATCACAAAGCAAAGCACATACTTAACATTTAGTTAAGGTCCTAAAAATGCAAAAGACAACTCCAGGGAGAGAAGCAGATGATTCAGTTGTTGATGGTAAAGTCTATCTCTCACTTTCCAGGTATAGCATTTCTACATTTATAATCCTGTGTTTCTCATACCTTTTATACTTTGCCATATGAAGGAATGTTATACGTCTAAAAGGGATTCAAAAAGGAAATTCATTGTGTTGTAGTTAGAAATGAGGTTTGGGTTCTTTTTACGCATGGTGAAACAATACAAATACATAGTATTCAGTATGTCACCTATATCTAAAGCTTGTGGGAGTTTGTCCTGTCAGTGAAGTTAACACTGCAGTATATTTAGCAAGTTACACTGGATGCAGCATAGGCTTGGTTGCAGTGATCTCCTCAGACCGTACTTCTGCGCAGATGGAGAGGCCTTGCTGTGGCTGCACTTTGATAGGACACAGAATGGACAGCTGCTGCCAAGGCCGCAAATTCATTCTTACGATTCCTGTGTCTAATTGGTCATTCAGTATTGGCAGTGATGTAAGCAGACAAAGGTGTTTTCAGTCTTGAAGTGTCATAGCTTCTAAGAGTAGTGTAGTCCCTCCATGGGGTGATTGAAATTCCATGGAAGAGATGGGGTGAGACATGGCAAAGACCAGTTTGTGTCTGGTATGACTTCCACCCAAGGTGGGGTATGTCAGGGAGTCAAAAGGGCTGCTCCGGTTCTTTTGGTAACTGTGTTTTTCCTTTACTAACTAGGAAAGAATATTCTTGGGAAAGAAATTGTGAAGGCTTCTATCAGGTATACTTACATTCAAGTCCTTGCCCTAGAAACTGGAGTGAATAGACATCAGTGTTTGATCCTCAGAAAGGCTGAGACAAAGTACTTCACCTAAACAAGATTCTCCTCAGTCTTCATAAATTTCCCTTGACCTGCTTGTGAGATTGTGTTTCTCTGCGGCTCCGTAGCCAGTGGCAGGTGACATGGAAGGGAGAGGAGATGAATGTGCAGTGGGATTCGTGGGCCAGAAGTGCTCAATGCCAGGCTGTGAGGCTAAGCAAAAGCAACAGCAAATGCTGTCAATTAGCTAGAGGCAGTCCCTACTTCACACCTTCCATCAGCATCTGTGCTGACCAGGTAACACACCCATTAGTTATTTATTTTCTTAAATCCTGCAGCTTCCCATTCTCTATCATCTTTCTGTAATGCTTCTCTACTACTCAGTCTAATTCAGTGTGACAATGTTGGAAATCACAAGTGAGAAGAACCTTTTGGAGACACTGTTAAGATTAAGGAGCTGCTGTAATCATAGCAGCATTTGGATGAGTTTCTGAAACTTCAGAGATTTCACAGTAGCTGTTGGAAGGGAACGATGGTGTGGCTGTCCACCAGGCTAGGAAATAAGACTCTGCTGGCTTTGCATGTGGCACGGACTCAAAGTCGTATTGTGACCTCCTCCTTTAGATGCCTCGGATAAGTACTCTAAGATTAAAAAAGTAGAAGCCTGGCAATGAGGACCTGTGCGAAGTGTTTAAGTTCCCTGTGCGGTCAGTGGAGGGAGGTAGTTGCTTCTCAGGAGAAATTGAAGCAGTAACACAATCTGCTTGCCTCCTTTTGTTGATTTATCTGTCTCATTTTATTGGTTATGTGGAGATTCTGGTCTGATAATTCCGTATTGCTGCACTCCAGAATGTAACTGGGCTGCGGAGGAATTGACAGAGTCAAACTGCCAAGGCTACCAGACTGACCAAAAATACAATCTTGTTTGGGGTGGGGGCATAAAGCAAAGTAAATAGAAAAGCTGCTAATAGAGAGGACACAATCCGTCCTGCAAGTGATGTTCTGAGCACCCTGTAATGTGGTAAAGATCTTGCCTCCCCCTGCTCTCTGACCTCTCTTACACTCCTGTTATGTCTGATGAGAATATGTATGGTGGAGAGCAAGGTTTAATCACAACAGAAAGACTCCTAAACTGAAAGGCAGTTTTTGGGTGTCTCTGAAATGAATGGCAGGCACAGCAAAGTGGTCTTGTGATGGAAGTTATGATTGCAAGTACTCATTGAGGCTTTGTACTGAGTTTGCTAGGTCTTGGGTGGTGGTGTGTTGGACATTAGGGAAAAAAAAAATCCTTGGAGCTTGTACTCTTACTAGTATTTAGTCATTCTTGCATCCTAGGGTTTTAGAAGGAATAGGAGCATCAGAGAACAGTGTCTACAATGCAGCCTTTCTGTGCTGAAGCACCTTGTTCCAACAGGTCTGCCATTTTGCTAGTTAGCTTGAAGTAAAGGACATAAAATACCTGAAAGCCCATGGGAATGCTTCCCAAATGCTTTCCGGTCATCAGACGCAGAGCAGGCTTTGGAATAATTGGCAAAAAGGATCCTCCAATGCAATGAATAGCACGTTTCCTCCTGTTGCCTGTGCACTACGTTCTCATACTGAATCCAGCAGAGATCAGGGCGAGTTGCATGTCTTGTCAGCAAGAAGGGCTGGAGGGCTGTTACAGACATGTGGGAGGGGGGGAAGGATAGGTTGATACAGCTACTGTGAAGGCTCTTTAGTGTTTTTTTAAGTACTTACTGTCTTCTGTACCCTTTGGCTTCTAATTTGTTAGTGTTTGACATCAGTTGCAGCACCAAGTCACTACAGCCCCCTGTTAATTGCACTGAAGGCGTTAGAGGTAGGAGTTGGGATCTGGCTCGTGGAGGATGATGTTATACGTTGCTGTGATAACAAAGTACCTCCTCACAACCTGTGGGCTTTTCTGAAAAGGACCCCAAAGCCCTGGCCTTGAACAAACGGGAGAAGGGGAACGTGTGTTGTATTCACATTAGCTATTTTCTGTAGCTGCAGTGAAAATGGCATAGGCTCAGAAAGGTGCACGAGGTCTGTTCTTCTGTGGATCCCAAAATCTCTCTGCATGCTTTCCTTCTACTGAAACACTGTGAGAGGGACTGCAGAGGGCAAAAGCCTGGGAAGGACACAAAGCAAAACACAGCTGAAAATCAGATTGGTTTAGGCCAATGAAAATCAAATGCTGATCACTCGCTTTTTAATGGTTTCTCCTACTTAATTGCCTTGATTAGAGGTTTGGATTTTTTTAAGAGGTATATACTGATAAGATTAGAAAAGGCAGGTTGGTATGAGACTGCTGGCCATTTAAGACTGAAATAAAAGACAATGAGGTTTAGATTTTAAACCTTTGAAGTTAATTGCTCAGAACTGGACATAGCCTTTCCAGGTAAGGAAAAAAAAAAAAGTATTGTTCCAGCTCTTTCCTTTTGCTGAGCTGCACTCAGTGTTCACTGCAGCAAGGCAGAGATATCCCACTCCAGTTCTCCTCCCAAGGGCTGGAACCAGTCTCCCTTCCTGTTTGGGTTTGCTCACAGATGGATGATTAACAGTGAGCAAACCAGGCTTTTTCTGTGTTTTGTGGCATGCTGTTTGTGAACAGCAATGTACCTGCTGTTGGCAATGCTGATGGTGAGCATAGAGCTACACGTTTTATTATCTGCCAAGTACCTTTATAGCAATGTTTGCTAAGAACAGTTTAATGACAACACACATCTGCCCATTATGTATGCAATAAATGGAGATGCTGTAAAAATAAGAAATGCTACAAAATCGTTCACTACATGGTTTAAGTGCTGCATTCTTGGCTGTCTCAAGCACAGGTAGCAGCATAGATTTTTTATTTTAGTGAAGATGTTTGATGATGATTACATATTTGAAGGTTTGTTTAAAAAACCTTAACGTGTTGATGCTTTTTGGACCGTCCGGACCTTTGCAATCTGCAGTGCAGTGCTAGATAACTGCTGAGAATAGATTTTCTTATAGGACTGATGGCTCCCAGAGGTGCTGGATACATTAGGAGAAAAGCCTTTGCTGCAGTGTTTTAGTGCTTTTAATCCCTGCTGGATCTTGAATATTCAAAGACTTTAATAAAGTCGAAACATCAGAATAGTTTTTATAATTTCATGAGATAAAGTGAAGATGTTAGACATCAGAAGGTCTGTTCTAGAGCTCATGTATTCCTTGACTTACTGGTGCCAAGATAGGTCCCTATTGTACAATTTCCCAAAATGTCTCCAAACTGTGGAAAAAAAGATTCCATCTGAATTTAGAAAAAGAGTTCATGCAATCCCTTCACACCCATTTTAATTTGTTCCTCACTAATTTTATAGTAAAGTCTGCATTAAACATGATCTGAGGCATGTTAGCTTTTGCTAAAGGCATTTGTGTGAGAAGTTCATTTTCTCCGTTTGTGACGCCTGTGGCTGTTCCCTCTGTGGCTGGCCCAAGTGGCTATGCTGTGGTATATGCTGTACACAATTCTTCTGCTCAGGAAACACAGGCCTGGACTTTCTGTGCTTAGCTCCCTCGTATCTCTCCCTGATGACTGTCAGGGCAGAAGGCTACTGGTCATTGCAGAAGTGCTGGATTATTCTACTGTATTAGGCTTTTATGTACCCTCCATCTCTGCATCCTTTCCTTGCCTTCCGTGGGGTCAGTTCTGTTCTAACATCCAAACAATTCACAAGATGGTCATGAGATATTGTACTAGCTCCAGGAAGGAAAGTGCAGCCAAGGTGGGGCTTGTAAGGGAAGAGAAACAATATGAAGGAACAATTTCAGAGTCTCTCACTTCAGGATTTGTATTGTGATCCTTTCCACTCCTCATAACTTTGTTGTCCATAAATGTGTATATTCAGTCAAAAGTCATTCTGAGTATATGTTGTTTCCAGGACAAGTGATGGCATTTGTTGCCTTGTAATGCTTTTGTGATATACTCAGTACAGAAGAGTGTGCAGTTAATTCTGCAGTCAGGGTGATTACATCTTTTTGAGGAAAGATCATTTCATGGTCTTTAGGCTGTTCAACTTTAACTTCGAAGAGTCTCATTGATGTGACAATCTCCAACAGCATGTGCTGAGCAGCTGGAAAATCTGAGTCTATAAAAATCAACTGATTGTCTCTCTGATATTTTATAATGGCATAGGTATGATTCTTTTATCTGTGTGTTCTTTCCTATTTCTTCATCCTATCTCCGTCATCATATGCTCTTGATATTTAAGGCCACTCCTGCTTTCCATGCCGCATGTGAATTTGTTAGTGCTCCAGGTGCTCTTTATCTCATCTGAATATGGTAATTGATGGCACAGAAGAAGATAATTTCTGCTGTTTTTCTTTGAACTTCTGTGTTTCTGCCTGTTTATTGCTGAGTGTAGCTTTTACAAGGTCTTCCCAGTTCAAGAAATACGATTATCCAAAACTGGATTAGATTTTGTACTACAGTCAGCTCCTGTAAAGAGCACTTGAACAACAAAAAAAGATGTTGATGAATAGATGAAGAACAACATTTGGTTAATGCTTTTTAGCATCTTATACTTCTGTTAGTGTAGGCCTCTTCTAAAGGACGAATATTGTAGTGGCATATTTGTTTATCTGCTGGTTTATAAATGGCAGCTCAGCACAATGGCTTCTCCTTAATGCAAGCCACAAAGTAAACCCTACATATAAGTCAAGTCACAATGCTGCTCAGATGTCTCTCAGATTAAAGGACAGCTTGTCACAGCAGGTCGGATTTGCCTGAATCACATTGTATTAGGGGAAGGTAGAATTTGCTAAAACTTGGATGATCTAAAGTTGTAAGTCACCATAAAGAAAGGAAATACTTTTTCACCTTTTCATCCTAGCTTTCCCAGGTAACTCCCAGGAAGACACATAATGTCATGTCATGTCACATGTATGATCCAGAATGGGCTGGTTTGCTTTGAGTACGCACCATGTCTGTTGTGACATGACACAGGTGACATGTCAGGTGTCTAGAGATGAACTGATGACACTGGGTGCAAGAGTCGCTTCAGACTACGTGTTATCTTTGAGTCTGTTATGGATCAGTGGCTGATCTCATTCTCTGTGGCTTTGTACCCCCCTTCCTTTCCATACCCTTGAATCAGACCACTTTGTGTTTCTGCTGAGACTGCCAATTGTCCCTACAATTAATGGGAATATCTTGATGGAAATGGCCAGGATGAAGTAGATTCATTTGTCATGAAAAATTATTTCTAATATTTAAAATTACTATATAGACCTTGGAGATGCTATCTGTGAAATTAGCTTTTTCTATGTCTCTGCTTTGCCCAGTCGAAGCCATCAAGCTGAAAGGCAGGCACTGGCACAGGGCATTTTCTATCTCATTTCTTCTTGTCTATTCATCTCAGGGGGAGAGGAAAGACTTGGCATTCATGATGCTCCCTTAATTGACTCTCTCTCCATGTGGAGATAGGCAGTCGCCCCTTGGACACTTTGATTGATTGGATGAGGCTATTATGTGATATGGAAACGATATGCAAAGGTGCAGCCGTCACCACAAGTATGGAAAGGTCGTACTTGGTGGTGTATATTGGCTCACCCAGATCATCTTCGTTTGTCTGCCTCCTCTCATATGCAGTTAATCCACAGAATAGCTCACAGGGTGGTGCTGGTAAATCCAGCATCACTAGGTACCAGACTCCAAGGTAAGGCTCTCCAGAGGGAAACCATTCTCACTCACTCTGCTAAAGGGTCTGAGACTGCGAAATGGAAAGACAATTTTCATCACCATTATTTGCTCCCTTACCAGCATCCTCTTTTTTTTTTTTTTTTTCCCCCTGGGTAATTGAGAACAAGGAAGTTAAAACTGGGAGATAAGGTGCAGAAGAGGGAAACTGTATCTTGAATTGAAATTGAATCTTAAGACGAATTTCAGAGCTATTTCCTGATTTGTGATGGTTGTAGGTGGTGAGTAGGTGGATAGATAAAATGTGAAACTCAGGAGATATCCATCACATCAATGCAAAAATCATCCCACTAAAGAGAGACAGCAGCAGGGAAGATGTACAAGAAAAGCAGTCTCATAATAAGTGCTGTTGGTCTCATGATGCTTCCATTTTTTCATGGCCTGCAGTGGTTGACTTCTGAAGTTCTGCCTGTTAAGGCAAGGTCCTCTTGCGGTCAGCTGGGGTCCTTTGGGTAGGGGTTTCTTACCATCCTAGTCTTGTCTTCCTGTGAGCAACTTGGCTTTTTTCCACTTCTGAGCTAGGAAGAATTGTAATCCTTCATGTTGAGATACTGCTAAAGGGAGCAGAAGGACAGGGCAGGCTGGAGGGGATTACTGCTGGAAGCTGTATCAAAGCACCAGAGTTTAGGATTCAAACGGAGTCATGTGGAATCAGACTTTAAAAGTCTGACTAGCCACAGGCCTCTTTTTAAACTGCTGAGAAAAGAAAAATATGGTATTTTTAATAGTGAATTTTTGTCCACTACCTTTCATTAAATGAGTAAAAATGGAAAATGACAATTCCACCCTCAGCTGAAAAGCGTGTTAGATTGACAGCTCTGGGAGTCCTAGGCTTGTGCTCAGAATGAGAAATATATACAGAGTAGCTATCCTTTATATACCTTATTTGTCTCAGAGTAGTATCTGCATTAGAGATTAGAAGGTAGGTCAGTCTTCCTGACCTGCCTGGTCTTTGGTAGAGCTGCAGAGTAGAGCGGTGAAAGGAGGAACGCTGCTCCTATAGCTCCCACTTCCTCTCCATTACTTGTGTAGCTGCTGAAGACCGAAGGAGCCATGAGGCAGCCTAGTGCCCTTTGCCCAGGGGACAGAGCAAGGGCTTTTGAGCCCAGCAGAACAAAATGAAGTTTGCGTTGCATGTGTCATCTGCCATGTTAGGACAAGATTCCACACCTCCCCCCCCAAGAAGTGATTGGCCAAAGGCACGTGCTTGCTAAATAGTGAGAAAGAAACAAGAATACAGAAACCATCGCAAGTATTTTATAGTTTTTTATTGTTTATTTGTTTGTTTTTTAAATCTCTGTCATGAATGTTTGTGACTGAAGAGAAAAATGAGGTCAAAGGAAAGACTTTTGACATATTAAGAAATTTTAAAAGCTGTAGAGTCCTTACACTCATCTTGGTGTATAGGATCTGGTTCCTAGATGTGGAAGCCTAATAATTCAGTGCCTAGTTATGGAAACATCTGGGTTTTCACCATTTTGTTACCGTCTCCCCAGTGAAGTTGTCTTCTGTTGCAGTCTGGCTTTTTGATGTAGACTCCGAAAGTCACTGCTGCTCCATTTCATCTGGTCAGCTTTCGTGCCCAATTTGTGCAAATCTCCTTATTCTGCATTTGTGTTTGATTGTTCTGTCTTCTTGGAGGACTGATCAGTGCTGAATTTTAGCCTTTCCCTCCCTGTCAGGTGTGACTGGAGGATGATTTAGCACTGCAGCCAAGGTGCTTGCCTCAAAACTCTGTTTTTAATAATTCTGGCTTTTCTTCTTCTTGAACACTGTGTTGGTCAGCTGAGGATGTGGAGCACAGGTAACAGTTGGCAGTTCACTTTCCACCAGTCCCAGTCTGGTGCTGGGAGCACCGCTGTGGTGTGAAGGAGCTGCCATTAGCCACTTTGGTGGAGGGGGTGGAAAATGTCCAGAGTTCAGCAGGATGGAGACTTGCTCCTGTCCCAGTCTGTCACGCTCCTTTTTACTGAGGCAACACCACAGCTCTGTATCTTGTTCAAATGCTTGTGTGCCATCCCCTAAGCCTATCAGGCTCCTTCTGCCACCTCACCTTCCAGTCTGATCAAATTTCACTTTCCTGTCTGGTGCAGAAGAGCAAGGAACGTCCTGGAAGATTTCTTGGGATGTGGGAAAAGGCGACAAGGGAAGGAATGAATAGAGCTTTGTAAAACAAAAGGCTGGTGTCTTTTTTTGTGTGTCATTTTATAGCTTGCAACCTTTTGGGGTAAAGCAATTAGGCAAAACAAAAAGGATTAAGGAGAAACAGAAATGATTTATCATGCTATTTTTTAAATAGCTCACTTTGGTTTTGCTTTATCTTTTAATATTTTATTTAAAGTCAAAGGCACTTGGGCTGCTTTTAAAAAAATTGAAACATAAAGGAACACCACAAATAGCCATGTCGAAGAGTAATGAATCCAGCAGACAGAAGGACTTGTGTCCAAATAAAAAAGGCAGAAAAGTGTAGGCTGGAATTGGTATTGACTGTGCAATGTGCACAGTGCTAATGGACCTGCAGAAGAAACAAGAACATTGCAGCCATAAAGTGAAAACCTGGTCCGCTCTGAATACAGATGAGAGCAGGAAAAACAGTGCTTTTATGGGGCTGCTTTTGCACACGTGGCCTCTTGAGCTAACCTGCTTAGAAAGTCAGAGTGACAGGATGTAGATTAGCAATCAGCATCCTCATTTAGCCATTTCTCCCCAGGTTGATTTACACTGCTGTGAGTTCTCTTTTCTTTTGTCTTTTCCTGCTGGCTGGTGACTATTTGCTGAGCCCATCTATTCTCTTTTACACAGTGGTTTTTTTTTTTTCTGAAAGAAGCTATAAAAGTTAAAATGCTGTTCATTTAGCCTTCTTAGTGTGTATGTGTGTGTTGCCTACAGTTCATACCCTAGTCTGTGTCACCAGCCAAGCCTCAGTCAGTAAGTCTTCCAGGAGAAGCAGCTTTGAAACAACTGCCATATCCCTTCTGCTGAGAGTTGGTTTTTCCCAGACACCCCATCGCTCAGATTGGGGAGGGATACTGGCCCGTATCCACTGGATCAATGTGCTCTATCAAAGTGTTGATCAACAAAATCCTATTAAAACTGTATGACACCCCATAGCTTTCTTATCCCATGTGAATCCCTTGAAAGGGAGTGTCCTGTTAGGCGCAGAAGATATTGTGCATGCCAAGAGCTGTGACTTGGCCCACGAGCTGTGATTTGGCATCTGTTTGGGTTCTTGCAGATAGCTGTGTATTTTTTTTTCCTGCTTCAGCGTTGCTCCTGGGTTACATGCTTGAGCAACTGTTTGGTGAAGGATACCTAGGAAGGCTTCAGGTCAGGAAGGAGGACCACCCAGATACAACTAGGAGGGGAGATATGGGTGTCCTGGTGTTAGACTTGTTTGTGTTTGGGACTGACACGTGCTTAGTACTGAGGTGAGAAAGAAATGTTCAGGTAGTGAACTGTAACCCATCTGACACTGTTGATGAGACCATCTCTGCACGTTGGCAATGGGTTTTAGGCTATTCTCTGCCATAGCGATGCGGGGCCTGCCAAATCTTGCAGTATTACCCCTCTCTCTGTAGAAGCCAGAGATGGGGGCTCAGGTGAATTTTTATACCTTTACATATGGAAAACACGGGGGAGCCTTCAAACTTACAAGGAACAGGCAAGGTCATAGCTGGGAGAAAGTAAGTTGCTGACCTCTCTACCTGGCTTTGGGCTATCAGAATAAGCTAAATAAACCCACATTAAACTGTTTATAAGGGTGAAAAATGATAATCCTATGCAAGCAGGTGCCATTTTTGCAAATATGCAAAGTATTCTCAAAAAGAGATAGATATCATTATCATTTTATGTTTTGGGAAACTGTGATACAGAGCAATTAAGGTACCTACAGTAAGATTCAAGATTTCAAAAGTAATTAGCCATAGACCTGGGCTGAGGGGGTTGCATTTACTTTACTGGGATTTAAATGTCTGAATCTAAGATATCAGATAATTTAGTCATTAGACTCTTAGGTCACTAAGCTATTTTTTCCGCCTTGAAAAGCTATCTGATGTCTCTAAAATAATACTTGCAGATCTCTACAGACATGGTGATACAGTCCTGGGATATTTGATTAGCAGTTCCTAGAGATAAATACTTATATACTGTGATAGGATAGAGATAATTCGTATTGGAACCTGAGTTCCTTCATCTTCTGCTCCTCTTCTGTTTTCCCACTCAGAAGAGCACTGATAAATCACTTTGGCCTTTCAGCCATGCAGTAATGAAAAGCTGATTACCGTACAGCTCCCCACGGGTTAGTCGCTCTTATCCAGCATTGCCCTCGCTCAGCTATCACTCCATGTGTGCCTGGCCAGAACCCAGGGACTCCAAGTAACTAATACATGGAGAAAGTTAGTAAAGATGTGCTTAGAAGACAAAACTGAAGTTGTACAAGTGTTAACTTAAGGAACAAATGAACGTTAAGGCAATGTTATCTGGCAGTGATTTCCCCTGGACCAGGGGTAAAAGCACAGTGAATCCTGCTACTTGGGAATCTTTGCAAAGCTGCCTCACAGGTGCTGTTCAGAAGGTGCGTTGCAGTATACCGGGCACAGTGTGTGCAGTCCTGTTTGCTCTGCAAGGGTATCTGCTGACTGTTCCTGTGGCAGTACCTGCAGGTGAACAGTGTGAGCATGGGCAGCTGTGTCATGTAAACTCAGCATCACTGCTGGGCTAATGAGTAAATTTGATCAAGGCTTCTCAAGAAACAGGCTTTGACATATATGGGGCATCACTAATTCAGTGCTTCACAGAAGTATACAATATAGACATGCCTTGGTATTCTCTTGCTGGCTTATATCACTACAGACAAGTTCATTTTTCTGTGCCCTGTCTTCCCTAGCTGCAAAAATCCCACATACTTGAGACTTTCCTTAAGTCATAGAAGGCTTGCAAGGTGAAAAATTCATGAATCGTTCAGAGTTTAAGATTCTAGGATGAGAAAAGTTGAAGACCAGCAAAATGTTAATTTTTGTTAATCTTTGACCTATTGTGTCATAGTTTTTCTTGAGCTTAATGGCCCTGAGAACAGGTAGAAAACCTCATCTAGTGATTGGTGTTTATTTTTGTGTTATCTAACTAATTTTCCTATTATTGCTGGTTGACACATATTATTTTATTTTTCATCAGTACAGAAATGTGGGCAGCTTTTGTTTTTTTTGTATTAATAATTTGAGTTTATAGCCCCAAAAGAACAACATTGCCCAGACCCGCAAAAATCATTTATTAAAAATCCTTAAAGGTCAGAGATTTACTTTTAAAAGAGCGTTGATTTACTGTCTTGTGCTACTTTTCTATACCTGCAGTGCTAATGCAATCTTTGTGTGGTTGTTCAGACCCAGAGCTGGATATTTTTGAGGTATACAAGCAACCTTTTGTAGATCAAATGCCATAGTACTTGAGCCACTCAAGGGGAAAAAACTTTCTAGTTTCTTTGACATTGAAAAGGTAAAATTATTCATTGCCCTTTATGAAGTACTAAACAAACGATGAGATTTTGTGTGGTGTGTCAGCGATTGGCTGAATGTATTTAACTCGAGAGTGATACGAGATCTACAGAGCACACAAAAGGGAGCCTTAAATAGTTTTACCCATTGACCTTTGCCAAGATAATAAGCCTGAATATCAACTCCTCACCCCTTAAATTGTCTACTAATGAAGTGACATTGGATATTCAGCTACAGGCATGCTAGAGAGAAGTATTCCTAGTCACATGAGTAGAAATGGATACTGGAGAAATGTGAGCATAAAAAGTGTATTCCCTTAACAAGTTTCCATGGGTATTTCTTATTAAAAAAAAAAAAGTGTAAAAAGAGTGCTTGTTGAGCAGCTTAGACTGAAATCCCGAGTATGAAGGAAATTGTCAAAAAAAAGTTTAAATATCATCAGGAGGCTGAAGGGAAAAATTATGGAGAAAGATTAGAAGAGTTCAGTACATGTTGCTTCGTAAAATGAGAACCTGAGGGGAGGGTGATGAATCAGCTCTGATGGGAGTACTGCCTTCCCAAGGAAGGGGAATTGTTTAAGGGAGCTCACAGGACACTGACTGTCGAATATTGGGATAAACTAAGAAAGGAAAGTAGTGAATATCATAGACAGCATCCTTATGTATTTCTGAGCTGTATTTCTTTTTGCTTTGTTTTGCTGTAGCGGGAACCGTAGAGAAGGGATGGAAATCCCATCAGTTGGAGACTGGAAATTTGCATGGTTGAAACAGCAGAGTATGGCCAGGCTGCTGTACACTTTAATGAAATGTGCTTTGTAAGAGGGAAGGAAGGGAAGGGAACTGCATGATCTAGCCAGAGCTTCTATTTCTAGCTTGTATGGATCTGTGAAATGGGTGCTTAGGAATAGTGAAAACCTAGAAATGTCTTGCAACTTCAAAAGACCTCTTTTTTTTTTCCAAATCCTGCTAATGACTGGATATGTTTTCCCAATTAGTGAGAATGTGAATAAATTTATAAGATGTGCAAGACGCTGATTCCCAGAGTACATTTTGTTTGATTTTTACTATAATTACTTACTATAATAACTCATGCTAAAATAGGAAAGGTAGAATAGTTTATTGTGTGAAAATAACAACATTTTAATACCTTAGCTTCCTTGCTAGAGCTTAAAGAATTGTGGAACAAAATCCATGTTTAGGCAAATTAGAAACAGTACTATGTAGCATATGTTACAGTATCAGATGAGAAAAGAATGTCATTAAGGAAGGTATTGTTAAATACACTGTAGGAAAAAAGCTGCTGCCAGAAAACTTCAAATCCCAACCCCAAAAGGGGCCTGTCAGCTCTTAGAGTAAAATCCCAAAGTGTAAGTTCTGTGCCTACAGTGCAAAAAGACCTTTAAGTAAGGATGGTGTTCACAAGAGCCAGTACCCTCCCAGTGGCTGGGGGAAGCAGGGGTGGGGTTCAGGTAGCCAGTGGTGCATGCCAGGTAGAGGGAGTGCCAGTGCCCTCTCCTAGGTGCAGTCTTGATCTTGCTGCACCCTTGAGCTCGTTGCCCACATGAATGTGAAGTTCACATTCTAAAACCGCTTCAAGATTTAGATGCCAAAGACCATCATATGTGGTCAGACAGCTGCAGTGTGTTGATGAGGCACTTTGGTGCTCTGCCTAGTTGTTCTGCTTTTACATCCCCTTTTTTCTGTTAAAATCCTTTGTTGCCAGACTCCAAATTGCTTGCAGTTCTGTGCCTTGATCTCTCCACATGTCTAATTGCTCACAGGATGTCCTCTGCTCTGTCCAAGAGTTTTGCAAGGGACTGTGCACCTAGACTCCTGTATTCTTTGTGTTGGCAACCTTGTACCTTGTGGAGGAAGTCCTAGTGCCATGTACAAAAGCTGTGGAAGCTTGGGAGCTTCCCAGACTGGCCATCTATTATTTGTGGGGTTTTTAAATTAGACTGGTGGTGTTCTGTTGAGCTGTGTCAGGAGGGAGTGAGAAAAGCGCTGTGATTTCCTCTTCCAGATGCGGATGAAATTAGGGAAGTATGACAGTCCTGCAGCAATCCTGCTGGTTTCGGTGCCTTTGTTGGAACACAGCTGTGCCCAGCAGCTGGTCTGGAATCAGGGAACCAGGAAATTTGCACAGTTAGCAGATATAAATAGAGAATCTCTAACTATGAGAGATGCTTAACTCTGCAGTAAATAAATCCTAGTCCAAATAAAAGGCTAATTGAAATCTTAAAAAACTGTCTTGTGCCTCAATTCTTCCCCTTTTGAGTCTCTATCTGCAGAATTTGAAAGGGAAGCAGGTGTTATATCTATAGAGTCTTACCATCTATGTTTCAAGTGATGTCAAGAACCGTCCCCTTTGCCTTACAGATTTAGATTATTTTAGCCTTGTGGACTGTTTTCCACTTTCCAAAGGAATTCTTGTCCTCTTCATTATTTTGATTTTTTTTATATTCTATGAATTTTTCAGCTCCTGTCTGATGAAGAGCACAACGAAGAGGTGGCAGGTAGCTCTTGGATCATCCGTAAAGGGCAGAGCAGCAGCCCAGTGATGGTGTCTCGGTTTCTGCTGTGAAAGTAGGCCAGTTCGAAAGGCATTCCTGAGGGCATCTTAATGTTTTCAAATTGTGCTGAAGACTTCAAATAATGGGAACCGAGGACAGGAAAGCCATCTTGTTAGGAGACCTACCTTTTCCCCTGTTTGGCCAGAGTATGTCAGCTGCTTATTTTAGAAAACAGGATGTTCTTTGCGATGTGCTGTGGGACTGTGTCTAATCCTTTCCAGGTAAAAATTAGGAAAAGTTTCTTCTGAAATGGCACTTGCTGATCCAGAACTTGTGCAGACACAAGTGGGAACCTGAGACCTTGCACAGCAAGCGGCGGTGAGAGCTGGTGGCAGTGACACTGTACAGAAAAACGACTGGGGTTTGCTGCCTGTCTCTGCTTTCTCTTCCGCCCCAGCAGGAGACACACTGCTGTCCCTTGAAAAAACATAAAACAAGTAATTCTCACCACTAGTGGTGTGAGGAGTCAGTTGCCATCTAATGGCCTCAGGCAGCGCTGCCACCTGCCCCTCGCTGTGCCCCCCAAAGTGTCTGAGCAAATGCACGGGCCCCTGGGGCCCATGGCCTCTGCTCACCCAGCAGCTGCTGGCTCACTTGGCTTGCGAAATTCCTGCAGGCATCCCCTCTGGGAAAATTTTTATGCTTTTTTAATCTTCAAATAGACTTCAAATATGCACTGAAGTGTATTGTTTCCTTAATACACCTGAATACACACAGCTTCTCCACCCCTCGGGCTCCCCCTGTACCCTCTCAGCCCCTCCAGCAACCCTTAGGAGAAAGTGGAGCATGCTGTACCATGCAGATGTTGTATTGCAACTCTCGGGATCATGGCTGAGCCCAGCATATGAATCACTTGATACTGAAAACAGAGAAGTGGCCCGCTCCTTGTGCAAGAGAGGCTGTGTGTCCGCTTCTGCGGGTGAAGAGCTTAACATCCCTTTTCTCCAGAGATATGGGGATTGATGGCTCCCGTGTTAAGCTGAGTTTTTAAGCTCTTGAATGACTCTGTTAGCTTAAGATAATAACAAGTTGGAGAGAGAGTTGTATGAAGGAAGCATTCTTTTTATATGTATCCTAGGTACTTGTCTTCCATCACGTCGATCTGACAGCTTTCGTTGGCCCTCACTTTCATGTTAAAAATGGGAGTAAATTGAGCTGTCTTTCATGATAGTGTGGAGTTAGACTTGGATGACCTGTCAGAAGTGGATTCTAAATGTGTCTATGCCAGATGCATAATATCCTCAATACAAGAGTTGATTATGTTTTATTTTTCTGTTTGCAACCTCCTTTTACTATATGTGGTTTAGTTTTGTGGTGATTTCTTAAGCGAGGATCTAAAATATGTTGTTGAAGAGAGGTAAACGATGTTCTTTCCTACTTTCAAATCAAATAAAGGAAAATCACAAAGTGACTTGTTGAATAGATCTGGAGTCCTCATTTGTGTCCTTCTGCTTTAGATAATAAGCCAATGTTGTTAGGGGCTCAGTGCAAACATAATAAAGAGGTATTATTCAATGTTGTTTGAGCAAAGTGGAGACGGAGATATTGCCGCTTTTGGACTAGATTCCTCTCATTTTGTTACACAGAAAGGCCACAAATTCTGCTAATGCTTGTGTCACTAAGGAAAGTGATTTGGGAGCTTTACCACTGGATCATGAAGTAAAAGATAGATGACTGCAAGGAAAGCTCTTTGGTTCTGGAATAGCTGAAATGTCCAGTAGATCAGTAACAGTGGAGTAGTTTAGCTGGTTTAACTCGGTAACATTTCTACACTTCTCCAATGCTGGTAGTTTTCATCAGAAGTGAAGATGACATTATCAGTCCTCAAAAAATCCAAGACTGAACTTTGGCTTTATTATATTCTTTGTTGTGCAGTTTTTTATCTGTGGTATAAAACTAGGAATCAAATCTGGCGGTTTGAAAAAGTAATCACAACCCTGATGAAGATATATTTTGTCACTTAAAGCATACGCTTTTGCTTCACCAGCAGCCAGTGCTGTAGGAAGCAGCATATAATTAAATGTTGCTGAAGAGGGTGACTGTCAATCTGAATTCAAGACACACAGGTCAAAGCAGCGTTGTGTCCTCGAGTGCTGGCTGCTAAACCTGCTTCGAAGTTACAGTTTCACTTACTCTTATATTTATTCAATGTATGTTTTAAGTCTGAGAAGTTGCCTCTTCTTCCAAACCGAGGAAATCATAACTCTGCTTTCCTCACCATAGGCACCTCTGCGAAATTCAGTATCACAGCAGTTATACTCTGTGTATAGGTAAGATCAAGCTTTTTGCTTTTTCACGACCCAAGAAACAAAGAAATTAATATTTTTTCTTAATTAATCTACTAATTAAATTAATTGTGATGCTGTGGAGGGTCTGAACTGTGTGAATCCATCAATTTCATCATTTACTGGAAACTGTCTTCAGTATTTGAGTACTTACCTTTGCCCCTTTAATAACTTCCTATTTTTTCAGAGAAAATGTTCACACTCCCAGGTTCCAGACTGAGGGAGATCAGTTAGTAGTTCTCCTTTTTTGGTTTAAGTATGCTCTGCAACCACAAAGTCGATGGTCTTCTTGCAATCTTATTAAATGACTGAGTTTCCTTAAGAGCTGGGATGAGAACCTACAAACAAATTTAATTCTGAAGTGTTCTGCTAACACTGGGGGAAGTCAGACTTAACAATAAATACAGCCCTGAGGTGCTATTTCAAAGATCACATGATAAAGACCTTGGTTTTTTTTTTTAAAAAAAAAAAAAGGGAAAGAGAGGCTAAAAGCAATGGCTACAATCCAAGGCTTCAAAATATAAAAATGTAACTGCATCCTGGGGGTGTTTAGACTGATCCTTTAAACTTTATCTCATGAAACTCTCAATGAACACTACATGCACTACATGCAGATATTTTTGTGAATTCAGGGTTTAGAAGTGAGAGAATGGTTTTTGCTCAGCATTAGTTTAAAAGTGCTCCCACCGCATATGGTAAGCTAAGGACTGACCAAGCTTCAAAGTTCTTCCTCTCAAAGTACAGTCCCTCCAAGCCAAAGCTGAGCCACAGCGACAGAGACATTAAGGACAAAGTTTGTGTTTTGTAGGATTTTTGTAGTAAAATGGCACCTGCCTGGTGTATAGCACACAGATTTCACTTTGCCTGTTATGGGTACTGTTGATCAAACCCCATAGCTGTCATGTTCTTAGTTGCTCAGTGCTTGGCTTTGTTTGGCAAAATGAGAGCTTTGCCTGTCTTCCTTTTGTTATGTTTTTCTGTTGTGTTCCTCCCTTTCTGGAGGTAGTATTCAGTCTAGCTGGCATAGGAGGAGTGTTTATACAATGTAAAGAGCAGCAATATGCTCTGACAGGCCAACTGGCTGTAGGTGTTACTGTGTGTTTCCTAGGAGAAAGGGTGCAATATGACTAGGTACAACCCTAGTTGCTTTAATGTCATGCAGAATGTTGTTCTGACATGACGAAATTGCTGTTAAGGCAAAGTCAGCCCCTTGAGTCCCATTGAAGATAATGATATTGTGTGTTTGGCAGTACCGTATGTATTCTGTTTTGTTGTTTTCCAAAGTTGGTTGGAAATTGGCAGGAGAACAGGTTTGAAAAATATCACAAAATTCAATTTCTCTTTTACAGGTAGGAATTACCTGATATGCTCTGTTTATTGCCTTGTGCAGGTAGCTGGCCTGTGTTGCTGTTCTTTCTATAAGCCTTTTGTGCAGTAACAGGATAAAGGAAAATATGAAAGACAGGGAAAAAAGAAATGCCATATTCTGATGCCACAAACAGTAGGAGGGGGAAATCTGAGAGGTGAAGTACGTATAGCTAGCTGGTTTTAGATTATTTTTTTTGTACTTAATTTCAAACTGAAGGTGTCCCAATAGGCAGCTGTTACATTCAGGCTCGAACAGTTCCTGTTGTTATGAAATAGTTTTTGTCTAAATCATTTCTGAAATTGTACAGGATCCTCAGGAATCTAGAAACCTCTGAACTAAAAGTTCAGAGGTTTCTTTATATAGATTGTGATTTAGCTTTGCATCTCTTGTGGGAAGGCTTCTGGATGGGGTCATGAATATTTTCCAAATCAGGGGCGCTCTGAGGCCATCGGGGACACGAAGGCTTGATACCAGTTTCACATGTGGTTCCACTGGTGTGCTTCAGTCCCAAATAACAGCTATGGGCTTCCCCCCCCCAGTTGCAGAGCTTACGCTGCGTGCTATCTCCTGTGCTCAGTTGTGTAACTCCTTTGAAATGCTGGCAGGTGTGAGGGGCATGTAAGTGGGGCTGCTTCTATCTGCCCCTGCTTGCCTGAGCAACACCTGAGCCCTGCTCCAGGCAGCTGAAGGCTACCCTTTCAGAGCTCCAGCCCGGCTTTCTCATCGCTTTCCTAGGGGTGCAGAAGCGGTAGGGGTGTAGACTGCAGAAAGCGCACAAGGAGGGGTTGGATATCACTGGAGCAGCAAGCTGTTGAAAAACTGAAACAATGCCTACATGTGTTGTAATGACTTCCACCTCCCCCCTCCAGTTTTCATTGGTAACGATTAATGGCTTTGATCACTGTAGAGAAATACCGCTTAAGAGAGTAGAAAATGTCGGACTCTCTCCCCCCTGCCCCTTTCAGGGGCTTGTATAATAAGGGAAGAGAAAAATTTTCATCTCTGAAGTAAACAGAATTTGATGTTAAGGGTCAGTTCTAGTCAGGCTGTCTCAGAGCCTGGAAAATCTCGTGATGGATTTGCCACAGCCTTTATACAAAGTTAATCTGATAGCCACGCTCCCATCTGCTTCTACCACGCTTTGTTAAATTGTGTTGAGCTCTGTTCTAATAATCTCACTTTCTCTGATACACTTTACAGGTTTGGCCAAATAATACATGTGAAAGTATTCTCTGGTCCTCCAAACATACGTTCAAACATCTGGCCATCCCCCAAACTTACCTCGGCTTTCATCTTCGAGTGTTCTCTTTGTTTTGATTCATTCCTTTCCTGTCATTGCAGAATTAACTCTTACTCGCTACCTATTTCATATTCATATTAGCAAGAGCTAATTGCTGTAAGAGAATTGTGCATCTAATTACCTTTATGGGTAATTTTCAGCAAATAGATAGTGATTAACTGTCCTGACATTACCTGTGATCCCACTCAGCTAAATGGGATGGCTTTTGCAATTTACTCTCCTAGTTCCATCTCGCATGCACTTAAGAGTCTGTGAGACATTTTAGGTGAAAGCAAACCATTCTTTCCACTGTGCAGAGCATTAAGGCTGTAACTGTTTACTCTTTTATCAAACACCTACATTTTTACTAGCATTCAGTAGCTATTCTTGGAGATTGAACTTCCTGTCTGCCACTCGGGTTAGCGGATGCATTGTACTTGTGATAGGTAGCTTTATTCCTCCCAGTCGCAGACTTCCTCAGAGCACAGGCAGCCCTGCAGGTCATTCTAAACAGTGAATTTAGGATGTGGAAAAACCTATCTTTAGGTTGAGACTAAGGAATTCCTGTTTTTCTCTGTCTAAGGTGTTTCTGAACTCTGGTCTTCAGGAATGAGTGGTTGATGTTTGAATTCTTCACCCCACCCTTGGGGTAGGGATATTGACTACATCGTCCTTACTGCTGTTTTGAGCAGTAAGAAGGCTAGCACTGATGTAGTGAGGGAACCAACTCTTCCTTGCTATTAGTCTGTGTGACCTTCAGGCTTAGCACATAAAGAGGTCGCTCAGGAACCTAGAGAACCTGAGAACACCATGGTGAAATGAAGCTTTTTATTAACTGTCCACCCACTGCGAAGTTCCTTCCCAGGTGGTTAACTCTGCAGGTATGCTGCCTAGCATGGAGTGAAGAAGTTGTATGGAAAGTGATGTCATGCAGGAGGTGCAGTCACTGAGAAGCAAACACTGAATTTTATATTTGAGTCAATTTACATGTCTGAGGAAACCCTTTTCCCGATGGGCTGCATTTAATCTGGCATAATTTGCTGTAATGTATCAGAAATGTTGTAACAAAATACATCACATCTGGTTTGCTGCTAGCAATCTGGAGAGTAAATGTCCCTCTGGACTTTATTACAGTGGACAGAAGTGCTTTAGAGAGGATAAATAGCAGGTTATTCACCATCAAAACTCTCTTAACTCAGAAGTTTCCATTATGTCTGGTATAAAGAGAACAATATAGGATGTGGGTACATTCTCACATGTTATCTATAAGTGGATGCAAATTCCTTGATATGGGGTGATGATGTGACTGCTTTCCACTTTCAGTTAGGAGCAGGAGAGTTCCAAGCATTTCAGCAAAAGTCAGAGATACTGTAGAAAATGATTTGAAAATCTGCACAGAAATTACGTTTTTGGTCTAAGATATGTGGTGATTTCAAAATTTGGTCTTGTTTTGGATTGGAATAGACTCAGGCCTCAGGAACTATCTCAATAAGTCCACTGACAGAAGCAGCTGAAGAAGATTCAGTGTTACTTAATTGTGGCATCAGGCTGGTGCTTTTGGAGTATGACACTCTCCATTGTATTCTGACTGCTGCCATGAACTTCAAAGTGAATAAAATGGGCAGAACAGTGGTGAATGTGAAAGTTTTAGGGTCACAGCTGCTGTTGTAATTGATACATCTACAGTTCTTTTGACTGGAAGATCTCATAGAATTTGCCAACACAGACTAAGCCTTCACAGCTAACACAAGAAATAGGATTTATTATCATTTACAATTCCCATCAAGATCATTGGAGGCTCTTAGAGCTCAGAGAAAAAGATTAATGGAACCCGCTTCTCCATGGATATAAATCTTTCAGTTTTGGACGGAGGGTTTGGTCTGGCTGCTGTTGTATGTAAACCCATCTGTTGAATGCTAGTCTATGCCCTTAGAAGATCCTGCACCACAGCCCTTAGCATTTGATATAGGCTTGTAGGAGTATAATAACTGTATAATTTTACATAATTACAACCAGTGTTTTGGACTGTGGAGTGCTAACTCTGTCCTTACTAAGAGATACTGATTTTGTAAGAGAGAAACTGCACTTGGTCTTGTTTGGAGTCAGAGAGGGGCAGCTCATGGACATTCCTTTAATTCTCTAAACAAGGAAATTCTGGGTAATCTGGGTCATCATTAGTACAGAAGCACCATACATGCCTATGTCAAATTTTTTTTTTCTTCATGTTTTAACTGAATTTCTCTTTTTTTATAAACACACATTTCTTTACAGGTACCAGAGTCATACAGTGCAATTTGGTCTGCAGGACAATCATGCTTTCAAAAGGCAATGCCTATTACTTGAAAGTAGTACTTAATTTCATTTATCTGCTGGTGAAATTTACAGGCTTGAGCATGTATCTCTTGCTTCAGCCTTCATGATCTTGGCAATATCAACTGCCATCCCATGCCAACTACTTGTTTTTGCTTCTCTTTTCCTCTTTATCATGGTTACAATAGTTGGACAGTGGTTGCAATTAGCCGTGTGAGCAGCCCTGGCTGTTGCATCTCTGCTGATGGCTTCATTAGGAGTGGACAGAGCCTGTGGGATACCTGGAGATCAGTGCCATCATTTCTGCGCTAGTATTGTAAACTCAGCTTAGTTTATCTTACATTTTAAGTTTGGAAGTTGTAGTCTGAAATCCCAAACTGCATGTTATCCTGTATTTTTCCACAGCATGTATGCTGTTGTTACACTCCTAATTGCTACCTGCTCTGTGGTACTTGGCTTCCCCCAAAGATGACCTATTTTCCAGCCTTTGTTAGTGTTGTGATATTCCCATTTCCATGAAGCTGCTTGCCTTACATGAGTTATAAATAGTTACCCAGCAACTCTGCCTACTTATTTTCAGCATGGCAGTCTCTCATTTCTTGCCCATCCTCAGTCAGAGATTTCCTGGGTTGAAGAATTGTTGCTTTTTCAAAAACACTGTAGCGTACCTGCGATTTTTGTGGACAGGTTGAATCTATGGTTTGTAGACTGATGTTTTTCCTCTGCTCCTTGTCCTATTAAAACACCTCTTCCAGGACTTCATGAAGTTTGGGGTTTTGGAGCTGTCAGATGAGAAAAAGGAAGAAAAGGAGATTGAGGGTTGTCTGGTCCATGCTGTGAACCTTCCTTGAATCAACAGTCAGTGCAATATGAGTGACTGTTTTTTTTTTCCAGTATTCAAAAAATAGACCCGAGGGGAGGTTGTTTGAGCTTTTGCACAAGGTTATGAATGTAGTTCACATTACAGCCATGCTTTTCAAAGATGGTAGGCTGCTGATAACTGCCTTTTTAGTAGCTTTCCTACATCTGTGGATTTTATGGCAGGGCCCTCATCTCCTGGAAGTCTGGGGAAGTACAGCAAATTTTATTGCTGAAAGCCACCCTGAGAAGCCTTGCAATTTTCACTGGAGAGTCAGCAGCCTCTGGGAGATATTGTCAGTGTGTGACATGCCAGTTCAGTGAAAGCAGCCTGGCTTGCGGGAGAAAAGGACTGAAAGCACAAGAGTCAGATGTATTTAGTAGTGTTGTAATATGTCTGGTTCCTAACTGTAATTGTTCCGAGATGATTCAGCAGGGGTAAAGAATTTGCCCAAAGACATAACAGTGCCTGTAGGAGAGCAAAAGTTTGAATCTTCTGTTTCTTCAGTCTTGACAACATGCTGTAAGCAGCATTCACATTAATGCAATAACTCCCAAAACAAAATCTTTTCTATCTCAGATAAGTAGCAACTTGCAAGTGTAAGGTGAGTGATGTCTGTGAAATAGCACAATATCCAGTGAAATCGGTGCATTCTGGCACTTGTTATAGAATGATCATGGTTGAAAGGGAACTCTGGAAGTCTCTGTCCCAACTGCCTGCTCCAAGTGGGGCCAACTTCAAGAACAGAATGGATTGTTAAAGGCATTATCCAGTTGAGTTTTGAAAATTTCCAGGGGTGGAGTTTCTATAGCCTTTCTGTTAGAGTATGTGGCCACCCTCGACATGTATTTTTTTCCTTATAATTTTCTGGAATTTCCATTGCTGCAACTTGTGTCTGCTGTCTCTTTTTCACTGTACACATCTGAGACGAGCCAAACTCCATCTTTGCTGTAATCTGCATTTCTTAATGAACACTACTGCAAAGACAGTGATCAGATGCTTCATGCAGCTTGATGGTGCCATGAAGAGGACTCAGAGATGTTAGGCCTAAACAGAAGTCATGTCACTTTCTAAACTGTATCACCCATGTAATGCAAACTCTCAGACTATCATTTTAGTAGCAGACTTTCCCATTACACTCCTTGGCTTTGAGGAGCAATTCTTCTTCTACCCTTAGCCTTCTTGCCAGAGATTTCTTCCCAAATAGTTTTACACAGCTCTGTAAATGTTAGTGATGTTTGGAGGAAGTTTGAAGAGCCCATGTGCTACTTGTTGGTTCCCCTGCGTCTCTGCCAAGCTTCAGTATGGCAATATAGCCTCGCTGGTCATCTCCCAGGGCTAGCAATAACATTTACCAGCTACAGTTTCCTTTCTCTGCAAAAATTTCCACCATGCTACTCAGGGCTCTTACAGCTCATCCCTAGCCCAGTTCTTTACGATTACAGCCTGAAGAAGGGAGATGCGAAGTTTATTAGAAAACGTTTACCTTACATTGTGGATTAAAGGCTTTTTTTTTTAAACTCCCCACCTGACAATACCCCTTCATTAACTTACTCTCTTTTGTGTGTGGTGATGACAGGAGAAGAGGAAGCACATACCAAGCCTGATGCTGAGGGAAACTGGTACATACTTCTTTGTAGTGTAGCCACAGGTTAGCCTTGGGAACTGGAGAGTTGGTTCATTACAGAAGTTAAATGAAGTTAGAATCCAGAGTGCAGAGGCTTGTGATGTTTATTAATGCAGGGAGATTAAGGATCCTGGATCCTAATATGCCTCGTCTAGATTAGTTTAAAATTTACAAGGTCTCCACTGAAGCTTTTGTTGTAGACAGTAAAAAAGCTGGCGCAATTTTCCCTTTTAGTTTTAATTAATTCTTTGAGATTTCGCCCACTTTCAGCTGAAAATTCTCAGGACCGGTTTACAGGATTTTGATATTATATAACTTCCTTATAATATTGAACTGGAAAAGAAAGGTGTTCATTTTGGATTCAGAAAAAAAAGAATTTGTGTAGTTCTGAAGAAAATTCAGAATTGCTTCTGTTCATAACGAAAGTAATTTCAATGTCTAAACTTTATGAATCAAGCTCTTTTTATTTTTGTCTGAGAAAGGACATTATAGTATTTGAACTGAACCCTACACTTTCATATATTTGTGTTGCTTAGGTCTCTTAGTTTGCCGCCTTTGCCTAGATCTTTGTATGTCTTCCATTTTGTGGATTCTTAGGCAATCATTTTTTCTGCAATAATTTGATGTGTCTGTGTTTGGAAAAGACACAAAGGAATGGGGTAGGAAATATATAAGATACTGGAACAGGGAGGAGACAGCTGTACAGAAATGGAAATGATGAATAGGGTATTTGTTCTATTCTGACTTTCTAGATAAATAAATAGGTGTGGTTTGCACTTCAAGTGTTCTTCAGGAATTTCTTATTTTATATGAACCAACCTGCACTTCTGGGCTATTTTTCAGACTTAAATGTATGTTAAAAAGAATTAAATGCTTTAAATAATGTTATGAAGAAAAATTTGCAAAATTTTGAAAAAATGTGATGAAAATACTCATCTGGATGTCATCTGGCCTATGTAAACATCTGCTAGCAATTTTTTGTGTATATTAGTGGCCTTATAAATGACAATTGTTATGACTGCTTCTTGCATCCCTGGAAATGTGATGAATGCCTTGAAGCTAGCTCTATTATCTCTCTCATTTGCTGCTCATTTGGAGATATTTTGTACACATTGCACTGATAAGGGTGTCATGTAATTATTCTACTTTTAGTGCCCATTTGGTCTTAACTGAAGTATGCTATTCAAATTGGAGCCTATGAATTTAAGAAAGTAGTATACAAATCGGAGAGAAGTCAGAGATGAGAAACAGAAGAGACAAGTTTTAGAAAATAAAAGCTAGAAGTTGAACGAAAGGAGTTTACTTAGTCTAGAGCAGAGAGGGGGAGCTGGGGTAGTGGTATGCTGAGCTTCAGGATACAAAGGTCCTTTTGTAAAGCAGCTGTACACCCACTGGGAATAGGGAAGGAAAGTATCATCTTAATCTGAAGCAAAGAAAAATTGGTATTGATGTTGCAAAAATACCTTGGTTTGTGAGGGAAATTAAGCATTGGCAAAAACAGTCCAGGTTCTTTACATTTCTGTGGTTGTTATGTGTCCAAGATTTTAACTGTTTTATCTTCATGAGTTTCCAGTGCATAAAAACTGATAAGGCTATTGACCATCTTGTCAGACTGAAATCTTTAAAGCAGAATAGCTTTGTTCTTACTAGCACAATAAACCTATCAGTGGTTGATTAGTGATATTATTTGCAGGATATTTTGCTAGACTAATAAAAGCTATTCTTATTTCTAAGGTAGTTGTTCTCTTTAGGCAGGTATTTAAAGATGGTTTTGTGTTCTCTGTTGTTGTCCCTCTCAGTGCTAATGAATTACATTTACATCCCTTCAAGTTGCTCTTTCCTATTTGGCAGGCTAAGTAAGGTGAGGTCCAGTGGCACCTAGATGGGAGACAGCCAGGCAAATCCAGTTTTCTGCAGAAGGTGTCATGGTGCATTTAGTAAACTTGGACCTTTCTTCTGGGTCAGCGAGGACCAGTGCCAGAGCACGGTACCACTGGCTCCACACTGCCTGGGCCCTTCTTGCACTGGCAGGCCCTGCCCAGGACCCCATGTCACCCCTCGGGGCTCCCCCAGCCTGCCCAGGACCCCGTGTCTGTCCCCCAGGGCCATCAGCCTGTGCCCCAGCAATGCCACAGCAGGGACAGTCTCCAGCTCCCCACAGCCCTGCCTGGCCAGACCCGTGTCCCATCCCTGTCACTGTGGCCCTGCCTGGCGATCAGGGTCTCTGATCTTAGCCCTGGCCTGCGGATTGACTTCCTGGCCTGACCCCAGGCCTGCTTCATCGCTATGACATTTCCTGGGCTCTTGGTTGGACCCAGCCACCCTCTGCGGGTCTGTTGTGCTCGTCTGCTTGGGTGCGTGGGTCAGCCCTGGGCAGCGAGGGCCTGGCCCTGGGGGCCCCGCAGCTCCCGTCTCCCAGCCTGCCAGATGACGTGCAAGGTCGTGACTGCTTGTCAGCTCTTACAGTTCCCGTGACACTTTTTCCACCAAAAAAGAAGCACTGTCTCCTGGGTCCTAGTGAGATCTCAGTCTGGGTGATTATTTTGTCACTCCAATCTTCAAAAAGGGCAAGGAGGACCCTGGGAACTACAGGCCGGTCAGCCTCACCTCCATCCTGGGAAAGCTCATGGAGCAGCTCATCCTGGAGGGTCATCATCAAACAAGTGGAGGAAAAGAAGGTTATCAGGAGTAGTCAGCATGGATTCACCAAGGGGAAATCATGCCTGACCAATCTGATAGCTTGCTACGATGACATGACCAGATGGGCAGATGAAGGGAGAGCCGTGGATGTTGTCTATCTAGACTTTTAGCAAGGCTTTTGACACGGTCTCCCATAACATCCTTCTAGGGAAGCTCAGGAAGTGTGGGCTGGATGAGTGGTAAGTGAGGTGGATTGAGAACTGGCTGAATGGCCGAACTCAGAGGGTTGTCATCAGCGGCGCTGAGTCTAATTCGAGGCTGGTAACTAGTGGTGTCCCTCAGGGGTCAGTACTGGGCCCAGCCTTGTTTAACTTCATCAGCGACCTGGATGAAGGGACAGAGTGTATCCTCAGCAAGTTTGCTGATGACACCAAACTGGGAGGAGTGGTAGATACACCAGCAGGCTGTGCTGCCATTCAGCGTGACCTGGACAGGCTGGAGAGTTGGGCAGAGAGGAACCTGATGAGGTTCAACAAAGGCAAATGCAGGGTCCTGCACCTGGGG
>Ga0065711_1027699_pt1 | contig 46634 bp, 22 predicted proteins | sample Hoacrofraction12_FD_59098 | JGI IMG/M metagenome (GOLD analysis project Ga0065711, IMG submission 59098) | Hoatzin crop microbial communities from Cojedes, Venezuela - Epithelial fraction 12 v2 (version 2) | ecosystem: Host-associated > Birds > Digestive system > Esophagus > Crop | place...
AGCCTGCTGTAGGTGACCCTGCTTCGGCAGGGGGGTTGGACTAGATGACCCACAGAGGTCCCTTCCAACCCCTACCATTCTGTGATTCTGATTCTTTTTGAAGTTTAAGATCATTTCTGGAAAAGTGTCCCAAGAGGAGTCCTAAAACTATCAGAAATCATATGGTAGAAAATCTTTTTCACAAAACACTGGAAAATGCTTTGGCTTTATTGTGATGTTGTTGTTTCCTCTAACTACTCTTATTCGAATAAGCTTGGAGTTGCTTCACTCTTCCACAGAGTAGTCTTCCACAAAGAAGTCCAACAGTGGTGACACTCACATGACTGGCTTCTAGGGATTTCCATATTTGTCGTGACATTACAGTGAAATAATATAAAGGGACTAGATAAATACCAATACAGTTTCCATCTTTAAAATGTCTTCATAATTCACAAAATTCACAAAACTGTATATTCAGTGTTTGTATTAAGTATCATTTACTAACATTAAATCACACTTTCTACTAGAGCTAGGGACACTTCACTCTCTGTGTCGTTCTTTCAACATACCAGCTACAGTCAGTATATAACTCTATATTCAGTGAAAAATTGTTGTGCTCCACCCATCAAATAATGCATTTCAAATAGGGAAGCTCCAGGTCTACATATAAAACAGTCTGCATTTTGCTATAGCTCTGCTTGAAAACAGGGAAATCCATAGGATTCTGAAAAAAAATGTGACATAAAGTAACCTGAGAGGGTCATTCAAGTCCATTCTCCTGATGCAAAAATGATAATCTGTATGATGGCCATTTCTATTTCTAGAGCCAGTCGTGAACACACAGTGACATGATTTGAAAGTTCACGCACTTACCTGCTTTATTTTTTTTTGTGTGCAGACTTCCAGCATGATGTTCAAATTTTGTTTTCACTTTTATTGAGGTCTAGATGAACATACCATAGCAAAATGGATCCTAAAGTGTTTGTAATGGGTTGTCCGTTTGTTTTTCCTCCTACAAGTTAGACATTGGTGTTTAAAGTAAGTATAAAAATGCTACTAGGTGAGGACCAGGAGGATATTTTATGTATGAACTTGCTTCATAAACACTTTCAGAGAGATTTTCAAAAACCTCAAATCATGGAGGATTTTGCACGTGTTCCGTGTTATAACAAAAGGTTCATCCATAACATTTGTTAATCCAGGTTGGTGTGACAAAATCAAAGTGTTTGAAAGTCTCTCAGGACAGTTCTTTAAAGTGTGTTTTGCTCTTTTTTTCATTAAAGAACTAGGCTCATGTTTGAAGATGAATCCTCAGCTGGAAAGTTGCTTTTAGTTTTAAATGGAGAACTGACAGATTTTCTTCAATTAGTTTTTGGCTGCAATCCATCCTTGTCTATCAACCTTTCCAGAACTCCAGTTTCCTCCTCTCTTATCCTTTTCTTTTTGAAGACAAGGGATTTAAATTAAATAAATAACGTGTGACATTCAGGAAAAGGTAGACTAATGTAAATTTTACAGCAAAGGGGCAGAATTTTTAAATTGAAGAGTGAACAATGCTGAGGAATGGTCTGTTATAGCAGTCTGGACTTTCAGAGTCTAAATATCCTTAGGGAAATTAGGAGTCTTGCCATGTTTGATGTCCATATCTAGAAACAGAGTTTTGTCTGCACAAACATAATTAGCGATTTGGGGAATGCTTTCAACAGGATCGACTGGAACACTGGATTTATCCATTCCCATTAAGTGCACTGTTTGTGTACCTTTTCCTGAGTTGAGCAGGACCCCAAAACAATTATAGTCTTCAGTAGACCTCCAGCCTAAGTAGGTTGGATCTGATAGGTTGTGGTAAGACTTTCCAAGAAACTGGATTCTGAGTGACAACAAACTCCCAAACGCATAGGATTTCAGATCAGGCACTAAATTAAGTGTCTTAGGCTGTCATTTCTTACAATGAAAAGTGTGAACACAACAGTTATTAAATTGCCAGGAGAATGTGAGTCTTTCTTCAGCAAATTCTTTATCCTTCATTGTCTTTCTCTCTCCTATACAGTAAGCACTTCTACAGAGATTGGGAGTAACACAAAGCTAAAACTACTGACTCCATGGATTTCTCTCCTTTATTGTTAAAAAATTCTGGAGCTTCTTGGATTGCGCGTTTTTGGCTGAATCTCATTCAGAGAGTTCTTTGTCTCCATTGCCTCACTGACTGTATATTCATCTGTTACCTGTTTTGTTTTCTGCTGACATATTCATCTGTCCAGCCTGAAGTAAAATGGTTTATCTTTAGTCATTACATGCATTCTTATGGCAATAACATTCAGAGGAGCCTTTTACTGGGAAATAAACTGTAGGCTAAAATGTCACAGAATTTTATTAGACAATCTAAACTTAATTGCAGATAAGTTGATGCACTCATAAAAGATGATGCAATGTTTCTATTAACACCAACATATGGTAACTATTCATGGGAGGACAGCAAATAGAGATATCACTGAATATTACTTCAAAATTATCAAATTAGGAAGCTGGTTATTATTTTACATAGAAACTTCTAATATATTAATTACTAGTGAGGCTTTACCTAGTGTTAGAAGTAGTCAGAGAACATTGCTTCTATAAAACTGTGATAGGAATTCAATTATTCCTGTGGAGGCACTGGGTTGTTTAGAATATTCTCCCATGACCTGTGGTGGAAATGGGAAGAGAGCTCTGTTTCCATGAAGAGCTACAAGGCTTACTTAACACAATGATCTTTCAACCTTAGTAATAAACCACAGTGCAAGCAAATAGATGTGCCTGCTTTGGTATTTCCTCTCTTAGTCAATATTCAGCAGTGCTATAATCATGTTTCTTGAAAACTGAATACTCTCTTTAGAATAAAATGGCCATTGCTCGTTGGAGTAGGAAGTGGAACTGGGAGCCATGGCTTTTGGCTTCTGCTCTCACTTTTGCCACCAAGCTCTCAGATAATCATGTCAACCATATAAGCTCCCTGTGTTTCAGTAAAGGTCTTGAACACGTTTCCCTTCCTTCACTGATGTTCCTGTGAGGTTCAATTAATTAGTTTATTCTATAGCGAATTATACTTGTAGGTAGAAGATATTGCAGATGATAGCATAGGTTAATTATTTGTGCCATTACAATCCATACCTTTAGAAATTTTAGTGATAAGCCCTAACAATTAAATGAACTGTATTAATTACAGTGCAAACTTTATTCCACCTCATTCTCATGCTGACGAGTTCTGTACCATCCCACTTTGCCTTGATGTACAGTTTAAATGTGCCATGGTGACAGGTTAACTTTAAAGCTGTTCTGAGTTAATCACATGCTGCTAGAGACCACTGCACACAGACAAGTCCTGTGCTAGCAATTCTAACAAAGCACAGACAATTATATTTTGTGTTCGTCTCAGCTAAGATACCGACTGAATAAAGAGAGAGAAATAAAGCCAGCTCCAAATGCTGCAATCAGTAGATGGTTAAGCAATTTCAGGGGGTTTTTTTCATTGCCAAAAATCAAGATGGTTTCTGAAGACATTTAAAGTCTATAAAGACTTGGCTAAATTACAGTTGTTCTACAGCAAGTGTAATATGTAAGAGAGGACTGGAAAGAATCCAGGGAGCTTGTTTTCACACCAAAGATCCTTTATAGGATATGAAATCATACTGGAAGGGCAGTGTGCCCTGGAGGTTCAAGCACCATGGTGTGAGTTCATATCTGACTCTGTGATTAGTTTGACGCTGCATAATATTTACATAGCCACCTCTTTAGGAATTCTGATTAAAGCTCTCAAATTATATCATAGATGTATTCAGCCGAGCTGAGTATCCCCAGTCTGAACAGATTGTGACCATGACACACTTCCAGTTATTATTTTGCTTACCCAAGTAGCCAAAGGACACCTTTAAGAGGTTTAATAGAGTACACCAGTAATGTCATTATGGAAACATAATCTTTTAGAGACTGCTATTTTAACAGAGTACCATCTTCCCTCACGCAGTCAGGATTTACAAGTCATGGCTGGAAATTCCCTGCAGTGTCAGTGGAAAGTACAGGATTCAGGACTGTCATAACTAAGCGGAGCAGGACAAGCTCCAGAAATAGAATTTCAGTGAAAAAGAGTACTAAAGAATGCTGTTATTAGCCGACTTAGAAAATTGGTTATGGAAAAAAAAAAAAAGATTGCTAATGGTATGGGGTTTTGTTACAAAACAAGTTCAAAGAACAAAATAAAAAAATTTGCAAGTTAATGGATGGCGCAGGAAGCATATCTTCAGTACTTCTGCTGAGGAAGAGGATTGTAGTCCCTCAGGCAGATGGTCAGCACAGAGGATAAAGAGCCTACCGCAGCTGCTACTTAAAAGATTTATGGCCTTCACTCCATAGGTAGTCATAATCTTGTTGCCAGGGGCCAAGAATCCAGTATCCACTTCCAATGCATGTTTGTGTTGTACCATGCTAGTTCTATTAATAATATTTATAATATTTATATATGTTCAGTAGATGCATGTTTCTGTCATACTTCTCAAGAAATACTGGATTTGGAAAGTTTTTGTAGCTCTTGAGAAGCACTTTCTGGACTACATCTTTTTTTATTAGTACAAATAAAGACCCTAGATATTCTGTGTCACTACGGAAGGAAGTTAGAATTTTGTGGTCACTTTTTGAAAGCATTGTCTTTGAACTTCTAAAACAATGCCTTCCATGTAACATATGGTAAAGTATTATGTGATCTGGAATATAAAGCTCAGAGATTCTACTTCTATTCACACATGTTAGGAATGGGTAAGGTTGTTTCTTCTGCTATACTCTTTTACTTCCCTATTTAGTCAATTTGTGTGATGCAGTGTGCCTCTTCTTCCTCAAATGAGACTTTTGCAAAGGTGCTGAAGACGAGGTGCACCTGAATGCAGCTAGGCCGGGTCTGGTCTGCTTGATGCTTACGGAAGCAGCTGAGAAGTTGTGCTTAATGAGACTTTAGTTCACAACCTATCTTAGGTCAATCAATGCAAGTTGAAAATACTTATCCTTAAGCATGTTGTGTTTAGATGGGAACCAAATAAGGAGCTATAGCTGACTGTAATTTCAGTTAACTTAGCACTGGAGACAGACTCTGACAGGACACCTGTACATAAAGCCCAGCAATAGTAAACTCATTTAGACATGAAAGTCACTTGAGACTGATCTATATGAACAAAAAGCAGTTTTCTTTCTGGTATAACTGCATCTCTTCCAAGAAGGTATTTTTTGTCTTGTGCGCTCATGGGGCATGCAACTGGGCATCACCATTACTCAGAGCAGATCAGGCTCAGTTGTTGCCCCACATTCTCAAACAAGTACCTGTAAACATTGTTGTTGAAATTGGGAGCTCAGGTATTCAGAAAAAACAGAGACACATACACAACTTGGTGACAAGTGATTAGAAATCAGTGAAGCAAAAAAAAAAAAAGAAAAAAAGCCAAGCTGTTAGTTATTAAAATGACTTCAAAAAGCCGTTGCTAAATCTCTTGTGTTTTTTTCTGCTACCTACCCAGGCTGTAGGTGGTTGGTAAGAGCTTAATAAAGCATCTGGTCATCAACTCAGTTTCTTGTGATTTTAACTAAAAGAAATTCACTGCAATTATTTTAAAACAACAACGTATTTTTTGTAAATGTCCTGCCACATGTTTCTGTACAGTAATCCCTGCCTGCACAGAAACTATAATGGGCGGTGTTCATAGTTTTCAATTGTTTTAATAATTGATCCATCATTATAGACCTGGGGTACTGTGAATAAGCAAAAAGAATAATAGATCTAGATCTTCCAGGGTGAGACACAGGTCTCAGGCTGCTTCTGCCTAATAGGCAAAATAGTGTCAGCAGGATGAACACCTAGAAAAGTGTCTTATTAATATAAAAACTGTAATTAGAGTTGGTGAATTTATTTTGGAGGAAAAAGATTGCTTGTAACAAAAACATATTTTGCAGAAACATTTTTTGTCTGATGTTGAAATTAGAAAAATAATGCTTAGAAAAAGCCCACAGTCACTTGCCTTGTTTGCCTACTTTACACTGAGAAAATGGGTGAGCAGGCTTTTGGAATTAATAATTTTCATATCATTTTGAAAAATAATGTAAAGTTTCAAACGAAGCAGCATCATGATTGCAGAGGATAGAAATTCCAGAAGTTCTTCTCATCATCAGTGCAAGACTGCCTCTGAAATAAACCTTCTCTGATCTTGCTTTACATCCAAAGGGTAGAACACCCTAGCTGAAGAACTGACAGAGTTTACTTTTTCCCCAGGAGAAAGAAAAGTGGAACAAATTATGACACAATCACAGTATTCCCCCTTTTATTCTGGATAGTACCAGCTACCTGCTGACCTGCACTTCAGATCTTTTAGTATTTATGCCACAGGAGCTAGCCAGTGACTTCATAGGTGCAGGGTCACATCCTCAGTTTAAATTTAAATGTCATTCATAAATAGAAAGGGGATTTCACTTAAATGGTAGTAGGATGTGAGGAGGAGGGAAGTGGTAGTAAAAACAAGAGGAAAATGGAGGACAGGGAATAGCAACTATTATCACTTTAATAGTATGCCAAGACAGGAAATCGATGTCTACATAACTATTTAAAAATTCACCAAGTAGAGATAAATTAAGATGCCAGAGCTAAGGGCAGTAGTGAGAGTCATGATTATCACTGTTATTGCACTGCTTCTCAGTTGTGCCTGAGCCAAAGTCATATTCAGTAGAGCAGCGTGAGGCATAACCTGGTGTGGATAAATGAATAGACTTGAAATGAGCATACGTACACCTAGTGAGAATTTTCCATAAATGTTTGTAAATGTTGCTAAGTAGTTGCATGTAGTTGCCAAATATGCCTGCTTTTGTTCGGTTCTATTGTGTTCTTAAGATACTCTCATGTCATTAAATCAATATTTCTTGTCTTTGGATTACAGGTAGAACATAACTCGTATGATTATACTAGATCTGAGCAGATACTCTATCACAGTTGTTGCCTGAACATCACTTTTTTCCTCCTTCTTACAGGGTAAGCACCAAGAAGCCATTATTTCACCACATCGCTGAAGCTGCATCTTTAGTGAGGCATTCCTAAGGGAATGCAGCTAATCCAACTACAGTGTAGCTGTGTAATATCAATTCATGACCCCTAGTTACTGTTAAGTCCATTGTCCAATTTCAGCAAGAGTGTGACAGAGAAACAAGGTTGAGAATATCACTTGTTGGAAGCTAAAATAATCTGCTGGGGAAGCATCTTTGTCTTGCCTTGTTCTTACCCTGTTCCTCAGCTGCCTCTTATTGTTCACTGTGAGAAACAGATTACAGAGCTAACTGGGCTTTGGACTGGACTGGTAGAGTTTGTACTGAAGAATCATTTGCAGTTGCACTTCTCAGACTGTGGAGCAGTGTCTGTAGAGCTTTGGAGTGCTTTCAGCAATTTTTACCTTCCATTCTTTTACTCATCCATTTTTGCCCATCTCTTCATTGTGAATCAGTATTTTCTAGCTAGAGTTAAGACACAGCCTCATAGCCTGGTTCTGAATGCAAGCATGATGATCTGAGTGCAACAAAATGTGTCTGAAGGCTTCGGGTAAGTGGACATTTAGGAGGAGAAGGTGAGTTAGAGCCTTGAGGTCCTAGTGGTTTGTCATGTAGCTCCACCAACACACCATCTTGTGCCTCAGTAACCTCTGCTATAAAATGAAGTTCCTTTCTTGTCATCTTTTATTAAGATTTGAGAGATCTATGCAATTTTTATTTGCTATTGCTCTTCTGCCCTTCACTTCTGTTACCTTTTCTTGTATTTTAAAAGCAGAAACATCAGACCTATGCTACTCAAATAACTACAGCTTTTGAAGGGTCCTTCACTTGCTACTGATAATAAAAAGTGAAGTAGTGGATATTCTGATTCTGTTCTGTCTTGATAAGATTTCTGTCATAGGTGAGTTAATAGAAAATAAGTAGAGCAGATGTAGTAATAAATTACTGTCCTAACAGAATTGACATATTTCCACCCATGTACTGAAGACGAGTTGAAAGATATGTGTATGATTAACGTTGCTTAAATGGGTGGTGTCTGAATTAGCATATTGTGCTGTAGGCATTTGGAAGCTTCTATATTTTGTAGTAATACTTAGCAATGAAAGTGCACTTTACATCTTCAAAGTACTCAGAACATGAGAGATTATGTTCCATTAAAAACAATGACAGATTGTCCATACATGGGAGACAAAGAAAACACAACGCGCACCATGAGCATTAGTGCCAGACAGAAATACTAGAGATACACTGCAGGCCAATATTTCTAAAAAGATTTTTTTTTTATAGTGAATATTATTACACAAGAGTTGTCTGGCTGAGAACTTGAATGTACTGTGGGAAGAGCTGCTTATTCTTTCTAGTCTGAGGTCTAGTTCCTGCAAACATTTAGGTATGTACCTAGCTAAACTTGACGCAGAGGACCACTCCCATTTGATTTATGAACATGGATCAGGGAGAGAAAGAAATATGGGTTTTCTTTTTCCTTAGTCTGTGCACTAAATGCAACACATATAAGTAGCCAACATGCCTTAACAGAGACAGATAGTGTGTTAATATTTTTTCCTTTCATACTAGTTTTCTTTGTATTTTTTTTGTGTGATGTGTGTATTTTTTAATCATTTCTCTGTGTGGTCTCACTCAGTTTCTTGGTTTATAAAAACAAGACTGCAAATATACTGTCAGGTTTTATAGCTGTCTTGTCTTGGTGAGGGGAAACCATGTTTTGGTAAATTTAAATGGAATCCGATGGCAAACTGATAGACCAGGGAGGAGACAGTGAGCTGAAGAGGTAGAAACAAGAGTGTAAAAGGGTTTTCAGATACCTTATCTGCTCTTGGACTTTCTTTGTCTTTTTTTATTGTACATTACTAGCTGAATAATAATAAAAAACAACATACTGTTCATTTAAAATGGGGGGATATCATGTGATGCTATGCAGTGCACCTACACAAACAGAGGGAATCTGGTTGACTGTGCAGTATAAACATGAGACAGGCTAGACGCAAAGCGCTGTCAAAGGCACAAAGTCAGCTGACAGGCACAACAGATAGTTTCCCCTTTTTCAATTTCATTCAGGGTAGAGATTGTTGGTAACCATAACAGAAACATTTTTGAAAGAAGTGCAATTTTAATCATTTCTGTTTCTGTTGAAATATTTCACAGGGGCAAGCATCACTTCAGATCTTATTGTGCGATATTAACCCTGAACAAATGAATCAGTGGACAAATCTTGAGCGATTCTAAATATTTGCTAAGAACCAGCAACTCTGCACACAGTAATGTTGCAGCAGCTCAGCACTTCTTTATGTTTGAGATCAACTGCCTTTAATCCAGACCTATTTCTGACACAGTTTTACTAGAATCGGTTACTCTTAATAGGTGAATGTGTTGTATTCTTTTCTTTTACTATTGTTTCCTACTTTTTTCTTCAAAGAAATTTTTTTTAGATTTACGAGAGAGAAACTGAAGTCCTTTGATCTCTACAATGTACGTACTATTTCTACCAGAGATGGTGAAACTGCTTTTGTCTAATTATTTTTGATGTCTTGCAAATATTTGCAAAATTCTTCCCAGGGATTAAAAAGATGCACAGAGCTCAATCTCTCTATGACAAAGAACAGTGTTCTCAAAAGGCAAAACAATGGTTTGTTTGTTTTTTCTTAGAGAGATCCTAGACATTCATCTTCCAACATGGCACATTTTATCTGAGATAGCAAATAAATGCATCCCATTTTTAGAAGATGACTGATTTTCCATAAATAGAACTGTTCCTTGCGAGATCAAAATAAAATAGTGTTAAAAAAGGAGTACGTTTGGAAAGCATCAGTTCCACCTTTTCAGAATGTTTGACTCCAGCTTTGTAGAAACTGTTTTTTGCAGAAACTGCCATTTTAGGGTGCAGTATCTTTGAGCTTCTGTTAGGTTACTTACTAGAACAAAGTTCATGAGGTCATCATTCGTGCATTCCCCTCCATTGGCTTAGACAATATCTATTAATTTACATATATTTATTTATTTATGCAAAATTAGTTCCATGTGAGTAATTGCACTTCCACTTGAAAATACCAGCCAGGGTTGCCTACTCTTACTATGACTGAGACTCATCATTTTGTTTCTGGGGTTTTTTTAATCCCTAGTCCCAGAAGTCAAGTGAATGGGAGGGTTATCAGCTATCACAAAAAAAAAAAAACGATTCCAGTCTTCACAGTTTGAGAGTCTTGAGAATATGGTCAATATGGTCAAAAAGCGAGAAGCTAAAGTTCATTTTCTAAAGCTCATTATTTTTTGCTTCCTCAAGGAATTTGTAACACTTGGGATACGCAACAGTAATGAAGTCTACAGAAATCCCCTAAGATTAGGCAGGAGGTTTGGAGAACATAGGGAAGCTCTCAGATATGTAGTCTCAGTCAGGAAACATTACCAAAGCCAAGCAGAATTGCCAGGGGATGCTATCTTGATTAAGAGTAATTCAACAGATTTGGAGACTTCTGGATACTTTCTCCAGTGAAAATGGATAATTTCTTCTTTCAGATAGGCTTTTTTTGCCACTGAATTTTCTGAGAGTTTTTGTCCACTTATACAAGTGTGCACTGACAGACCATAAAAAATAATAATATAAAGTTTCCCATTATTTGCCAAAATTTTTAAACTATTGTTCAAAGTGTGGAAAAATTGAGTCACCAGTGGGTTTGCACTGCAGAGTAGATATTTGCTACCTTTTTGATAATGTCTATATTTTGTACATGGAATTGAGAGAAGCACTATAAAATTAAGATATGCAAGTTCTTTAACAATACAGACGCACAGACTTTATTTCCTTAGTAAATCCTTAGTTTCTTAGAAAAGTTGTATTTCTTGGACATGACATGAGTCACACAGTACGAGCGCTGCGGTAAATTCAAGGTAATCTATTAAGAATGTCACACTGTGTTCTTCATTTCATGTCCTTTCCAAGGTGAACAGAAGTGTCATCAGCAAGTGGTTTGTGAAGGTGTCTGTGAGTGTTGGCAGGTAAATAATTTTTTTAAACCAAAGTTAACAGCCCATGTAATCATGTGCATCAATCTGATTTCTGTAGAGGCAGCTGTTCTGCTTAGTCTGCTCTGGTAAGAAGTCCAAAAAGTGCAAGACGAATGGGAGCACAAGGCTGGGAAAGGAGCACAGTGAGCGCATTCAGTGAAGCGGGAAGGAGATCTTAAAAACCCAAAAAGTCTGAGAGACAGAGGGGCTACGCCGGATCTGTGCAAAAGGAATGAAAGATATTAGGGGCCTCACAGATTTGTAGGTGGCTGTTTGGATAACTCCCCTGTGAATGCTGGAAGAACTGTAATGCTCCTTCCAGAGAGGAAAAGATAGCAAAATATCTAAGATGCCAAAACTGTGTACAAGAAATCTATCTAGCATGCAAATGCCTTTCAACCTTCTGATGTCTGCATCAGCTGGTTAAGCTGAATCTGGACAGGTGTTTGCATAATGATAGTTGATCAACTAGAGCCAAATCCTACAGAAGAACAATCTCATCTATTTTGAAGGGTTCCTTTAGGCCCTGACTAACTTTTCTTCATGTAAGCTATTAAAGGGGAATCATCCTCAGCATTATGCGTCTGTTCTGCTGCTTTAAAAGGGCTGGCATAACTACACATCAGATCTGGAGATTTGTGTGATGGTGAGATACTCGAGTACTGTACATCTAGGCAAAACCTACCCTTGAAGATGTAGATAAACAAATACTGTGTCACATCTTTCTGGGTTCATTGGGTCTTCCAGTGCATTTTTATAATCAATTGCATTAAAAAAAATACAATTTCATATCTGCTCCTGAACTCTAATACATTGCACTAAAGACTTTTCATATTTAATTAATATCCTTCTTTTCCTCTTTGTATGTCACCTTTCAGCAGTGTAGTCCTATTTTTAGGCCTGGTGGCCAGAGACCATCAGCACCTCATGTGCTTTTGGTGGATTTCAACATCTCCCACACCTGCTATTGGCAGTCTACATGAAGCCTTGAAACTCTTAACACTGCTTTGAGAATCCATTCCTCTGTACTTCACATGACATTTTGCTGCATTGCCTTCAGCAGAACTGCAGTACTTCAGTTTCCTCTTGCAGCCGATCCGAGCTACAGTTTGTGAGGCTTTCACAAGTGAGTGATGGCCCGGTGCTGTCACTCTAAGGATGTATTACTCACTCAGGGTATTTATGTCTTGAGCTGGACTGACAAGAAGATGAAAAGGAGGCTTGGTTTCTTGGCCAGCTTTTGTTTTATAATTTAAAACAGCCTTTCTATTTATGCATTGTATCCCTATTGCAGAGTGTCTCTATTTCATCCAGGAGCTGAAAAAATTTATAGCTCCCAGATCTCACATTGTCTTTAAAATACTGTGTAATAATCACAGTCAGGACATTGATAAAGAATGATTAAAAAGATATTTCTTATTTACCATTTATAGTTTAAAAATGTGTATTTCAATAGTAGGATAAACTAGGCATACGGAAGATATAAGACAAATCAGTTTTGCCACTTTGTTTGCAAGCCATCCAGGTCAAATATTTCATGTGATGTCAGAAGTTAGTAAAATTTTCCACAGATGCTTCTGTTTTCTGCTAGGAAGACAGATACCTAACAACAGTCTAGATTCATGCTCTGTGAAAACCCAGTGACTCTAGCTAGTGTTTGTAGTGTCTCCCACTTGTAAACCATCAAGAGCCTAGAGATCACTGAGGCCAATTTGAACAGCATTCATTTCATTTTAAGAATCAGTGAAGAAAAGCCTGTACTCAGTCATTACTTGTATGGCAGTAGCACTCCATGGTCCTGCTAGTGCTCAGACTCCGATATGCTAGGTGTGCTGTGAGTATGTAGGAAAACATGATGCGTGCAAAGAAAAGGTTGGTGTAAATGAAATAACAAAACTTTTCACTGTGTGGTATGTTATATCAGCAACTCACACATTTTTGTAAACATTCCTCCAAAGTCTCCTCGGCATAGACCACACAAATGCAGAGAGCAGCAGCTGGCACCCACCAGGTGTCTGCATGAAATGCTGCTCCTGAAGAGATTTCCAAAAGCAATTGCACTGCCTTTACCTTTGATCTTTTCCCCAAACAAAAGCATGTTGTGTTTTTGTTTTATTTTATTCTCTCTCTTACTATCTCATCCTCAGCCACAAATGCATTTACAGAATTTCTGCCCTTCATGTTTTTTAGCTACCATAAGATATTTGAAATCTGACTGTCAAGGCTAAATATCTTATTTAATTTTCTATACACTAGCTAGTCACAGGAGTCTTTCATTCTTCAAGTCATATCACATGACTCTGAATATGAACACAAGACCACAAACACCTCATCAGCCTCCTGTTACTGAGTCACATAACTGATATTAATTTAAGCCTTAAAAAATAAGGTTGTCATTTGCAATTTAGAAATTTTATCTCATGAATTTATCTCATGAATCAGTCATCAGCTGACCAATATAGCTGAGCAACAAGTTATGTCATGGTTTAACCCAGCAGCCAGCAGCTAAGCACCAGCCAGCCACTCGCCAGCAGCTCCGCTCATGCAGCTGCTTGCTCACTCCTTCCTCTGCCCAGTGGGATGGGGAGCAGAATGGACAAAAAGTACAACTCGCAGGTTGAGATACAGGCAGTTTGATAAGATGAGAAAGGAAGGAATAATAATAAGAACAACAACAATAATAATAATAATAATAAAAAATATGGAAAACAAGAGATATACAATACAGTTGTTTTCAACGACCAATGACCAATTGCGCAGCGTGTTCCTGAGCAGCAGTCGCAGAACTCACAGATCTCCGCACCCTGGCCAACCCAATTTTATCTGCTGAGCATGACATCTATGGTATGGAATATTTCCATTGGCCAGCTTGTGTTAGCTGCCTGGCTGTGCTCTTGTACACCTGCTCATTAGCTGAATGTGGGAAACTGAAAAAAAGGTCTGTGATTTCTTAGCAACAACTAAAAACATCAGTGAGTTATCAACATTATTCTCATATTAAATCCAAAACACAGCAACTACTGTGAAGAAAATTAACTCTATCCCAGCTGAAACCAGGACAATTTATTACTAACAGGAATAAATATGTGTTCCTATGTACTGAAAATCTTCAAGTACTTACATAAAAACATATGTCTCAGGGTACATTTCAGGTGTGCCATCTGTCCTGCAACCTCGTTAGCAAATACAAAGATGCAATATCTACTGCAAAACATTTACCATCTGAAGTGAATAAAGAAATTTTGGTGGTAATGTGGAAGGAAATCTTGTCCACAAAGAAGGAAAATCAGGTTGTGAGTACTGGAGAATGACAATGTTTCTCCTGTGTCATCCATCCCTTTCCCACACAGCAAGGATGACCTGCCTGCCCATGTTTCTATAATGAAGACTGAGAGAGAATAATGTGCAGATAGAGCCAGGTCAGGGATCAAGACTAGTATTTAGGTTTGTGTTTAAAATGAGGTGGTACAGAGGGTCTCAAAGCCCTGTTCTTGGTGATGGTATTATGTTACTTTGTTTCTGTGCGTTCATATTCATCATAGCAATGGAGAGTCCACTTTTCTATTGAAACAGCTGGATTAAGAGGTACCATCTTGGCTGCTTTTCGGCAGCTGCTGTAATTACCAGAGGGATCTGAATAGTATCTTTCCAAGAGGAAGCGAAAATGTAGTCCATGCAGGGATAAATAAAGAAATAAGTAGCCCATCAGAAGGTTTTCTAGTAAGAACTGAACCACAATATGAAAAATGTGACAGCACCCAGGGTGGAAAGGAAGGTAATATGTTCCAGATGACAGGGCATGCAAATAAGTCTCTCATGCTTTGAGGCACCACTGTAATTCTCATTTTTTAATCCAAAAAGAATAGTCACTCACATAACTTCCTTCCATGTCAAAGGCCTGACTTGATAACATGAGCTTGTGCTACTGCTCAGGGTTACAAATTCACATGGACGTTTCCATCCTCTCTTGCTCAGCCCTCATGCCTTGCCCTTTCCGCATCAGCACGGAGTCCAGGTCGCTTTACAAGTCCCTTCACCTTTCCTGAAGACTGCCCGGCGAGCTGTGGTCTGCTGCTCCCGTTTCACCCAATTAGTGCCTCTCTGTGCAGCATCTCCTGTCAATCATTGCCATGCCAGTGGTGCTGCTCCCAGCAATGCCAGTTCAACAAAGAAGAGACAAACAGTCTAATGGTTGCCAGCAGCTGAAGTGAGGCTGAGGCAGAATAACTGTTTCAAGTATTTTAGGCATTTCTGAAATATTCACATACAGAAGAACAAATTGCTGTACACGTATACGAATGGCAAAGTGACATCTGAGTTTAGCTCCTTGGAACCAGCTGTAGTTCATTCCTGTTACCAGCGACAGGGATGTTCACTAATTGAATGGGAAGCTTCAGGATTTACCTGTGCATCCTCTCCTCCTTGGAAGCCAGAGTCAGTCAAACACAACACTTCCATTCTGCTGACTTTCGCAGCTTCTCAGGTTCAGCAGGAAGAGTACTATGTACCAGGAGGTGTCACGCTGCCGGTCTGGCCCACAGGCCCTGATAGCTGCCACCATGTCAATTCAACATTGAAGAGACAGAAATTAACCATTCTTGGAAGGAAAGAAAAATAAATGAGTCTCTGAACAAACCTGCCTGCAAACGCTACAAAGTGCTTCATGCAGGTTCTTGTTCCAAGCAGTCTCTGGGCTGCGTGATGTGCCATGAAAGAGATGTTACCTCTCCGTTCCTGCATTTCTGCAGCCCTACTGCACTGTTTAACTTGTCAGCTTAAACTGCAGCTGTCCCAATCCAATATCGGGGAGGTTTCGATACGATCCCAAGGACAAGATTAAGACGTAAATGGAGTCAGATGCCATGCAACCTTGTAAACTTTATTTCGGTGAACCGGGAATTGGAGGTTGGGCGGGGACGGCAGCAGGGGGAGGACACGAGAAAGAAAGAAAGGAGTAAAGTCGAAAAAACCCCAGCAGGCAAGGAAAAGAAGTGCAGGGGCGGGGGGGATTGGCTACCACCACCACGGACTCGACGATGTCCAGCAATGCCCGGTCGGCTCAGTCTCTGTGCAGGTGTGGAGGCCCCAGCGAGGGCGGAGCCCAGCAGCGAGGCGGCGAGGAGGAGAGCAAGAGAGAGCTCCGAGGAGCATGTGCTGCCCTTTTATAGGGCCATTTGCCCATGCGCAGAGCATGTCTGCGTACGTGCCGTTCGTGCCATACGTGCTGCCTGCTTAGACAAGTCCTCTCTTGCCGGTCCATGCGCTACTCTGTGCGCAAGCGCTTTCCTGCAGGTCGTTGTGGTGGTTTTTTTTGGAGGCCAGGAAGAGGCGACAATGGCAATGTCGAGACAAAACCAGTTAGTAGCGGTCTTCTACAGCAGCACAAACTTTTCATTTCATTTTCTTAGAAGTGTCCGATGAGAAAAAAGTGTCTCCTACCTTACAAAGACTGACTTTGACTCACTAACCCGATATTTAAGGACTGACACGTTCATTTCTTCCTGCATTGCTTAGCGTTTCCTGATCATAGACTCCCTAACTAGAACATGAATTCTGAAGACAGGGTCGTGGTGTCATACATTACGCGCTGTTTAACACTGACATGAAATCCTTCATCTTCAGGCATGCAAACCTCCTGCAGGTACATGATCTAGTTTATGTGTGTGCACACTAAAAACACTGAAAATAGTGGAGTCACTGTTCATAAAAATCCATTCAAAAAGTTAAAAAAAAAAACCCACTGCCAGTTTTGTGTCCTAACAATTTCTGATTCCTAACATTTATTTAACCTGTGTTACAATACTAGCGGTAGGAAGTCCACTACCATTGAAAAAATATCTTTGCACTAAAGGACATCAGAAAGTCATCTTTGCTCTGGGATTCCATATTTCCATGAAGCCACTTGCAGTGGCCTTGCAGATTACAGGCAACTAACCGTGTGGGAACCTGTCATCTAGTCCATTCTCCTCTTCTGATGATCACCTGTATTTTGACCATTCTTACCAGATGTGTTTTAAATTAGTCAAAGATAATGATTTCACTGTATCCCTAAGCAATCTTTTCCCATACTAACATTAGAAAACGGACCCTTTTCGTTTTCCCTTAAGGAAAGTGAAATGATACGCTGCTTGTTCTAGTCTCCGTAGACAAAGAGAACAATTCAGTGGTGACATATCTGAAAAGTGTTGCCATCCTCATCTCTCCTTCAGTCTTCTCCTTTCTTCAGCAAACCATCCCGCATCGTTTGTTCACATCTACTGCCATTTTTGTCCCTCTCCTCTGGCTTCTCTTAATTTTATAAACAGTTTTCCTAAAACATAAATTTTAGATCCAGAGGTAATATACTTCAGCTGAAGCATTAGTGCTGGTTGCAAATAAGTAATTACTAACTGTAATTTAACAAAATTGTATTTCTTTTATATTTTTCTTTAATAACATGGCCTTATTGACTGCCACATAGTTTATGGTCCACTGTAAATCCCACAAGCCTTCTGCATTATGATGCCTGTTATATACTTATCTGACTACAATAATTAGCAATTATTTGATTGGATTTTATCTTACATATGGCTTGTATCTGACTGGCCAGTCATACATGGAAAATCTCAGCCTCAAGCTGAAACTGTGTATGATTTATAATACCTCACATGATCAAGTTTGCTAAGGGGAGAAAACGGGTACTGTAATGCTGCACCTGACATCAAAGACTTTGAATTTGCGTTCCAGATGTCTTAATAATTTCCTATTAGAATAATACTTAAAACTAAGAAAAAATTTAAATATTAAATGGTAATAGAAACTTTTACAACTTATTTGGTGGAATGTGGCTCATTGACCTGGTTAGTTTTGTATCAGTGTCAATATGTGTGATTTTTAAGCATCATTATATACTGAATTCTTGTTGATGCTTCTCTGCTTATTGTTGTGGTAATACATTTGGCACAAGGGACATATATAATGCTAACATTTCTATGATATACATACCCAATAAAAGCTTTTTCAATTTTGTTATTTTGACAGGCATATTCCATTAATATATCCACAACAATCATGTTCCATTTCTTCAGAATCTAAGGGTAAAGGATTATTAAAAATTACAGAGAATACCCCTATACGCTTAATCTCTCCAAATTCACTTTACAATTGCTGTCAACATCAATAATGTCAGACAGTATCATCAGGTTTGTATGAAATATCAGAACTTGGGTATACTCTAAAGGGGATTTGTTTCCCCATCCAACAATGCAACTGGTTTTGGATTTTTTTCAGTCAGAAAAAGATGCTCCCACATGCCTGTGGAGAAGATATGTGCTGTATGATAGCCAGGTTGCACCTCCTTCATCTCATCCCATTCTCCATACTGTACCTTTGGCCCACCTTTCCATTTCAAAAGCCATTTCATAAATAATAAGAGAAATAGTCTTCCAACACCACAGAAGCTTTTCTTTAGGGGAGGAGAGAGCTTAGAGAATCCCTGTCCCATCTTCTTCAGCTGTCATAGGTTGCGTACGAGTAGCCAGAAACACAAGGCTACTAGCCCATGGAAAAATTACTGAAGAGTTTGTTGAGGACTCATTTGTTTGCACTACTGGTTTACTCCTCAATATAGGATGGAAGTTAAAATAATTTCTGTGGACGAATAATATGGCAAGTAATTTTTTCTTAGTTTTAGTATGGATTTTAAAGAATACTTGTTGCACTGTTATTAGGCTTTATTTTTACAGTGCATGAAAAACATTCTCATCACCGACAAGTATGCTGCATATCCAGCTGCTCTACTGACATTCGTAAACACACAGTTAAAGCTAGTAGAATTCATCTCTTACTGATCTTGATACAAAGAGCAATTGAATCCTTTTGAAAATCCACATTTTCATTATGATATTCTGGGAAATAAATGATACTATCTGATGTACATTGATCTTAAATCAAACAATGCCTACTGTTTTAATCCTTATTTTTATTGATACTAGCTTTTCAATGTCAGTGTCATCTCTCATTCTGACCAACCCTGTATGCGACGTTTATAAAATCAGTTTCTATCAAGACTTTGTACAAGGCAACTGTGTGCACCCACTTTCATACCGTGCTTATCAATTAACCTATCAAAAAATAAATTGTTTTTTTTCATTCGGTTCATATGGAAAATCAGGCTAATTGTGAGCAAGTGGAGTTTGTTACTGGTCTCTAATATGTTTTTCCAACAATTCTATGAGTTGTCAGGCAAAGATTACTAAGATACAGAGATATTTGTATCTTAAATCAAAAGTGGTCCAAACTGGGAAGTGACTTATACACTGCTAAATGTTGTCTGTACAGGTTTCCCACAGCGTGTGGTTAAGTAATGATTGTTTGACAGCACCCACTTTATATTGAACAAAGGGCTTTTATCCTTTTATAGTCTGGTGTTGTCTAAATTTATTGTGAGTATCTCTGACAGGGGAGGCATATAACAGAGAATGACTCTAAAGAGCAAGAATACAACATCGATAGCACATATGTTTAATAAGTTTAACATTAATGATGACCCCTAATCCCAGCACAGTCAGGGCTTCAGTCAGATAATCTGATTCCTCTTTTCTTAATGCCCAGTTTGTAAACTATGAGATAGATACAGCAGATATATGCATATGGCTATAGATCAAAAGGGGGACTGCACACCTTGACAGGACACTAATTAAATTGATCCACAGTTAGTGATTACCTATTCTGAGCTGTTAATTTTGCAAGTGATAAGATAGGCTCCCTTCTTTTTTCTAATTAAAGAGGCACAGATCCTGTCTAACTCCTCAAGGCAGTGAGTGCCACCTACTGTGCACTGACTGCCTCGGAACAGCCGAGAATTCATAACTTAACATGAGTGCACCTGCAGAAGGAGAATACTTTGCAGTAATACAAAAAAGTGCTTCTTCATCAGAGCCAATGTCTTCGTTCTGACCTACAATACATAAATTAACTCATAGGATGAATAGAAAATAGACTGAAATTTGGTAATGGTTCTTCCATCAGCTGTCCCACATGGTCATACAAGTGTTTTAATAAATAGAGGTGAAAAGCTTCAAAGAATGTAAAAGCTGTGACCATGACACCTCCTAGTACCAAGGCACTGGGTATTTTGCTAAAGGCAAAATGCTATGCTGTGGTGAAACCTTGATTAAGATCAGAAAGTAAAAGTACTGAAGCAGTTGACAGTGTTGATATTTAGAAAAATAAAACATGATTATATTTCTGATAATCATCTCAGTGAACCAAAGCAGGAAAAAGAGATTATATGGCACCTGTCAAAAATTCCTTATCAAGAGAAACTTCATGGGTAATTCTCAGGAAACGTGTTTCGTGGGGGTTCAACAAGCCCTTAAGTGATTGTGCGAAGACAATTACTAGAAGAACACTGTTAGGAGAAGTTGGATTTAATAATATATTTAAGATTCTGTAGTATGCCAGACAGAGCTATCATTTTGCATCCTTAGAAATAGCACTGTTGTCTCAGGAAATAATACTGAGAGGCTTTCTTGACAAATTGTTATCAAAGAGGTTGTGCAAATGCACGGTGTTTTGCATGCAGTTCATTTTTGACAGCAAAATGGCATCTCCATGCCAAAAGGAGATAGGCATGACTTCTCTGATGGATGGGACAGGACAAAGTGATTCCCATCAAAACACAGAAATGCTGATGTTTGACTAAAATCAAAATGAATTCAAGAGAGGAATTCTAGTCAGGGCATTGTCCTTTGAATTTCACTCGTGGGAGATTCGAAGCTGAAAATGTATTTCAAACGACCACACAGAAAACTTGGCAACTGCTCTACAAGAGGGATTTGCCTGTAAGCAGAAAGATACAGGTTTGCATGCCTTGCTTAGAGTCTGAGCCAATGACCATAGAATTAATAACATTATTTTTCTTATTTCAGAGAGCTTTGGTTCGGATAGTTGGTAATAAAAAAGAAAAAAGTGAAATTAAGAAGTAAAAACAGTTCAAGGTCAAAAGATTTTACAAGCGATGAGCTAACACAATAAAACTATGTATGTTTAATACATATTGATCAGCATCTCATGAACAAGGGATTTAGGATGGATCCATACTTTATTGCAAACCTTTCTTTCAATCTAACAGATTTTTGTGTTTATAGGCCAGATCTGTAATTTAAGGGAAGGATTTACAAAAGGAGCCTAAAGGATGTAAGCACTCAGCTGTTTATGAAGTTCAGTGGCATTTGAGTGTCTGACTCCCTCAGGTTCTATTATGAATTCTACCTGTAACTTATTGACAGTAGTTTTTCAGTTCAGAAAGCACAAAATGGTTACCCTTTACAATAACAGAATATTGGTTCTGTAGCCATAACAATAATCTAGTCTGCCTTCCAGAGACAATTTTGTGGTCAAGTTTACACAATTTACCTCAGTGGGAAATTCAGCTTTGTGTATGTGGGAATGCTGACTTTACTATAGATTTACAATCAAAAATTCCTGCCTAAAAGCTGTTACCGCCTGCTCTAGCTTCTCACATCCGAAAAACTTTTCGCTCTTGTCTGCTCCCTCACCACATCTATTCAGCAGACCTTCAGCCCAGCCCAGAAATGCTTCCTCAGCCTCTCTAACCTGGGCCTTATCCAAGGCCTCACAGATTTTACTCCCAGCTCCCTTTCCCCAGGAACTGATCTGATTCCAGAAAACACACCAGTCCATCATCTCACTACTACTGTCCGGCTCTGAGAGTCTAAATTACACACTAGGACATGAAACCAAGAGTTAGGCATGATGGAGACGGATCTGGAGTGTCAGGTAAAGATCCACTTTGTCTTGTGGTCTTTATAGGTAGATTGTGCAGAGGCAAATTCTAATAAATATCTGCACGTGCACAAAAGGGACTCTCGCTCTGCAGCTGAGCTACACGTGGTGTGAGGTCTGGAGAAAAGAGCAAACAGGGCTTAGAGACACATTCTGCTGTCCTGATAGTTGTGCTGGCCAAAGGCAAGGAGAAGTGTCTGTTTTACAATTCTTCATGTTAGATAAAGGATATTAAACTTTATAGCTGTCATTGCAGAACATTCCTTGACTACTAAAAAGTCTGCTAAAAAGTGCAAAGAGACAGAGAGGAAATTGAATGCCTTTGCAATAGGGCCAAAATAAGGATAGTGGTAGCTATTATGGGAACAGTTAATAAGGTCTCTGAGTTGCCCTAGCAGCTCAACATCTCCTCTTGACACAATGCCTATGAGCAGTGATTACTGCTTGACTGAGGGTGCAAGGAGGGAAATTCTAAGACAAAGCTAATTTACGTCTTAAAAGAGTTTCCTCTTAAAAAACACACCATGATGACAAAATTTCAATATTGTAATGATTAATGTCACCACACTGTACTGACTCTATTGCCTCATAATTAAATAGAAGATATTCACTTGTATAGCACTTGAATATGATAATGGTTTATGTATAAACTCATTCACCTTGCAATTTCTTGACCTATTTTTCATTTTTAGAGGCACATAATGATGGAATGTATACAATAGCATAGACTCTGAGAGCAGTCTCTGAGTAGTCACGGGGTAATGAGAGACACTGTTGCTGTTGGCTTTACATAAACCTTTCCAATAAGCTGAAATCAAAACCTGGAAGTACATTTTCTGAGGACTTTCTAAGTATTCCAATCTAAGTAAGACACTAGATACTTAATGCCCAGAATATGCTTCTAAAAATTTTCCATGAATCCAGTGGTAGCTGAAAAGGAAAACCAGGAACTATGCTGTTCCTTTTGTTGTGAATTGTCACTTGACTGTAGGAATTGCCTTCATCCAGTAAAACAGAGAAAACTTCTGCTGAAACACAGCTCCCTAACCCCCAGCCCCCACCCCCAGTGATCCAGTAAGTGCAAAGAATGTAGTCTGCATTTTGAGCATTAGACAGAATTCCCAATAATGATGTTTCTCTGCCATGTTAAAACCACCTACATTGAAAGATCTTGGGGTTTTAGACCAGTAGATGTGTGTGTGTTTGGGTTTTTTGCCTGTTTATGTCGATGTCTCACTCTGTGATGCTTGCCAAGTATGTTACATGAACTATGTGAATGCCTGAAGTTAACCAATGAAGTTCAACAAGCTACTGAAATAACTCTCAGTTTTTCAGATGTGTCGAACTCCCACACTCTCCGTTCAAGTCAAGCACATGATTCACCCTCCTCATGGTCTTATTAGCAGATATCCAGCAACTTCATAGCAGGGTGTCGGTTTTTCTTCTCATTTTCCATATAACTATCTTCTCTACATGAAAGCACAGACTATAAATAATATTGGACCTTTAGCTTAAAAAATGCATATCCCAATGAATATTTATTCAGCACATTAAAAATATGATCCATGCCTTGCTTTCATTTGGATCATAAACCTGGATATTGCAAAAAACCTAAAGACAATATTTACTCAGCACATCAGCATAGCATCCGTTAAGGAAAACTTCATATTTCTGTTTAGGATACTTACACATTTCCTATTAGTGTCCTGTCAAAACACTTCATAATCTTAGGAAATATTTCTCTGAGACAAGAAGGACTGTTTCCATTTCACAGCTGGAGAGATGTAGTAGACAGATTTATGACATTTAATTTCCACTAATTCCAGCGGAGGTAGATGCTGAATACTTTGTCAAAATCTGGCTGCAAGTAACTTACCCAGGATCACAGAGGAATCTCAAGAAGCACGATTTTCAGAGTTGCAGATCAGCAATCAGCCTGTTGGGACACCTAGCTTCCTGATCTTCCTCTCACGCTGAGGGTGCTTTATTTTGAGTACCACGACTAGGTGTAGACAGCAGTATTAGCTTAGTTTTTCAGCTCAAGCTTGAGCCATAACTTCCTCATTGCCCATCATGCCATAGTGGTAGCTTGCTCTCTGGCTCTGTTTTGGAGTAAGTCACCTGGATCTTCAAGCAAGAAGACTTAGATTACGTCTTAATTATTGGCCTTAGCAGTGCTTCCTAGCTCCTGTGATGGATGCATGCTCCAGTTACCTTTTGCTGTTCTGTTGGAACAAGACGCAAACACAAACTTTCTCCTCCACCTGAGTTCCTGGTTTTCTTGGGAAGAGACACTGCTGTGTCTGGAGAGGGATTTTGCAATTTGAGTACTCTTCCATGTATGGAGTTGCTCTGGAGACACAGCACCTCTCTAGTGCAATTATGTCTAGATTTGCATTAGACCCTTCCCAGTACAGTGCTCTGCCAACAGGCAATATTAAGCCTTTTTAGCTTCAGTGTTGAGTCACTTCAGAATTCTTTATTCTTGTTCATTCCGGTTTGGATTCGAAGAGATACTGTTTTACACTGTGATTTCTAAGAATGTCTGAATAAGAAGTTGCCCAGATTCTACAGTCCAAGCTTTCTAAACTTCTGACATCATTGGGAAAGTTTAGCTTGTTTTTCTAAACTCTGTAAGTTTGTCTCCTTTTGAATATACACTTTCCAAAACATCCTCTCTTCGACAAGACATATGGTTCCTCCTGTGTAACGCTGGCACCTGTAAACAGAATGTCCTGGCCGCAGTCATGGATACTCGCACTGAAAAATGTGCGGAGCCCCATCCTCTCCATTTGCTTTGTTTGATCGCACTGGCTTTACTAGAATCATTCTTGATTTTCCCTAACATAACAGCAAGAAGGATTAGCCACTGGAGTGAGAAATTCTTTCCACAGTAGATGGAAATAGGAATTCACTTGTCACTACTGCTTTCAAATGAATTTCTGAATGAAAATGCCCTTTATACTGTCAGTACTATAACACGGAGATGACAGGTTCTGTTGGTTTTCCATCACCTACAGCCTGTGTCAGCAGCTTTTCAGGATCCAGAATACACTCCAGTTTCTACGTTAAAAGCCATTTTTTATGTTGACTTTTTGCTAGGAACAACTGTGAGTGCTAGTGCCTTGTAATACATTTGTTATTCTTTTTTTTTACATAAAATTCTGTAACATGTTCTTTGGAAGGTTTGTTGGTACAGCTTCCACGATTATCTTACATTCTTTTCCATCTCTCTTCTAAATGCAATTCTTCAATTAAATAGGTTGATGGTGTTTGTATTAATCTAAGCAGCATTCTTGGCAACGTGACAAGCTGAAGTGGACTGAGTTTTTGTGATTTTATGATAGTCCTGGCCATAGCTGATGTTTCTTAAACTAAACGTTTGAAAACAAAAACATGGATTTTTTTACATGTGAGATTCCTGTCTCTGGCTATGTAGAAGCTATTCTGGACAGGAGGCAAATATTATATTACAAGATAAAAAATACCCTCTCACAGATACTCTGCAAAGTATGTTGGAAAAAAATTCAAAAGCACAAATAGTGCGGTGTCTGACTGTTACTGTTTTTATTGTGGAAGCATCTTGGAGCTCTAATTAGGCACTAAAATCTCTTGTTTCAGGCTCTATCAAAGAATAAAAGATGACTTCTGCCCATACCATGTATAGACTAAGTTTTGTTGATGCTTGATGGAGATCAGGAAGGATGGTCCAGTGGTGGTCTACAGTTCTGAAAGAAATAGGTATGTTTAATATTTCTTTCTCTTTTATATTAATATGCTCATCTTTTATAATCCTAGACATTTTGCCTTTATCTGTTCCTTGGAATTAATTCAGAACTTAGGAATGTGATGCTTGCCTTGCCAGCTGTTTACAAATCTCCCTACATAACTGAATTATTGCATCTCAAAGCTGATTTGCAACAACTGTACTAACCCAGCTCTTGGCCTTTCATAAGGGGAGGCTTCAATGATGACATTCTGTGGCACTTTGCAAATGCCTAGAAAAAAAGATGTGAATGCAGAGTGTATCAAGATCACTTTCAGCATTAGGATTTGACCCAAGGTCCAAGAATGGTTGCTTGTTTAATTGCGTATCTCCATGGTTTCACTTCTGGACAAGAACCTTAGTGTGACAGACACCAGATTTCAAGTTAGCAGATTACATACTAATCCCAAGTACACTTACATCGTCAAGAACCACAGTTTGACACTATCAGATGTCTCCCTGAGCCATGATTTAGGCATCTAAAAACAATGAAGGAAGGGAGGGAAACTGATCTCCCCTAATTTTTGTTTCTTCTTTGAAGTACAGTTACCGCAGTGTGCAGAGCATCTTTTCTGTTTATGGGATTTATAGGTTTAAATACTAAAAATATATATTGGAATATGTAAATTGCTCATGTGGAAAATTACATATTGAAGGCCAGTTACAAGCATAAATCCCTCTTTGTGCCTGAAGTGTTCATTTGCTGGTGTAAATGGATTCTCCCATATGCTCTATACTTTTAGAAGTTATTTGAATAAAACCCTTTGGAAAAGCAAGCAGAATGAAATGAGCTAGACAGAGTACAATACAGATACAAAAATCCAGAGATATCTTTCTTATCAGTCACTGTTGCTGTCTCTTCATTGAAAGAAACAGTGGACAAATAGAAAGATTTCTACATAATGGACATAGCCTAATGCCAAAAAAATATCATAAATATCTGCTTAAGATTTTCATATTCGCCTCCTCAGATTCCTTTTTCTCAGTGCAGTTGTATAGTTATTAAGTGGTACTTTCCTTGCATGATGCTGATGAGGAAAGGGCTATGTCTTATGAAAGAAAGCTCCTCTCCACTGACTATAGCAAAATATACATTTTTATAAGTAGATTTGTTTTGAGATAGGGTATTAGTAAGTCTTGCTTAGTTTTACTTCTTGGTACTGGAAGGTCGATAACTGGCCTACATGTGCCATCTTCTGGATAATTACAGAACTGTCTTTACACAAGAAAAGCCCATATCAAGAAGCATTAATAATTAGCAGTGCCTTGAAATAATTTGCTAATTGAATCCCTGAAGTAATTTTCTGTCTTATTTTATAGACTCTAGGACAAACCAAAACCTACTGAATTATTAATAACATATCATATTCAGCTATTATGAATAATCAGTAGATTGTATGAAAAATATCTTTGTAAGTGTGGTCCCCACAATATTGATATATTTAGTGGAGTTATGTTTTAAGAAAAAAAACCTTTTTATACCGATATTTCACTAATAAGCGCCCCCTTTGCTCAAAAGATTGGGCTTTCATCTCTTGGGGATAAGTAGAAAGAAGGAATAGATGTTAGTCATGTCACATAACATGTTACTGAAGGTAACTGTGCCATGTGACACTCCATTACCGTGCTGAGGCAACTGGTAGAAGAACCTGCAAAGAACTGATGATGTTGTCTGAGCTTCTGGACATTTTAGCTTTGCTATTCTGTATATTCATTTAATCACTGTTGCCACATCTCACATTGGGTAATTACATGTTTCTATGGGACAGGGAAGAAGCCTGAAGGGCCTCCACCATCTCCTGTAACCTCAGTTTGCTTCATTTTCCATAGTATAGAATGGTTATCTTGCAAACTGGGGTTTCCTGCCACATCCTCAGCAGGAGAGAAGTGTCACAGGCAGGGCAGAAGAAATGTAGAGATTCATCCTTCAGAGTAAAACACGTTTTGTGAGTTTCGAGTTTCAGTTCACATCTCATAGGCTAACTGGAAATAGTAGATTCCTACCACAAGTGTTAAGCGAAACAAAGTGGGCATCTGAAATATTATATTTTATATTTTCCAAGTGCCTTCTGTTTCTTGAGAAATGTACTATTCTCTAAGAAATGTGCATTCAGGAAAGAATTAAGTAATTATGGTAGACATTGGGAATTATGTTATTCTAGACACCAAGAAAGTATCCTGGTCAGATCCAGGTCAATGTGCCACGTTTCACTAACAGGGTTAGCACAGGAGAGTAGAGGTTTCCATTTTAAAGACTCCTCATCACTTTTAAAAAGTGTGAAATAACAGGAGTGTGAAGAGCAGGAATGGCAGAGGGAAGTGACGGTTCAGCATCTGCTTGCCTGTGCTGTGCATGTGTCTTCCCTCACTTTTCCCCAATCACCAGCTTTCCCATCCAACTGCAATTACAGGCTAAAATGGAAAGCCACATTGGAACAGCATAATTCTCTCATTATTCCCAGTCTTTAGCATCAGCACGTGTTAAGAAAGCAAAAGCCTGTCTTCAGTTTCTTTGAAGGTGATAGCGGCTTTTGAACTGAATTGAGAAACTTTGCACTACCACTAGTGCTACAATGTCTCTTCCCTGCTTGCTCTCAGAAAACCTTGAGAAAAGTCCCCAGTCTGGCCTATGGATTTTTTTAAAATTCTCATCCAGCACTGTGTTACTAAGCATTTAATTATTAGGGGTGTGAAATACAGCAACACCTAACACATTAGTAGAAGGAACTAATTATAGCCTGCTCAGCACATGGTTTACCCTTCACTTATAAACTGTCTTGTCATTTATTTGTCCTTTAAATGACTTCTTGTAATACCTTAATCAGGACAAACGGATCCTTCACAAGAGAGACAATGACCCCAGACTGGCACAGAAAGATTTGATTAAAAGTTATACTCCTCTGTGGCATCCTAAAGATCCCAGGGGATCTGCCGTGCTCAGCAGAGTACAGGAAACACCAGACAGGGAAAATGCTTTCTGTCTGAGACAAAAAGATTTTATTGCTAACGTGCTGACATCCACTCTCTGTAGGACCATCCTCTGATCAGTCTCTCGTTTCCTTTAAAACTCAGTGTCAGAAGTTTGGTTCCAGTGTGATTAATTTCCCCTTTACTGATTGTGTGTCATTTACTTTAAAGTAAGATTTTTATAAATGAGGCAAAACAAAGACAGAGATGAAGCTTGTGCGGAGATAAACATTTGTGCTGCTGGGACTCCCACTGACTCGGGCACAGCAGGGGCCAGAAGTGATGGGGATTCACAGGCATCATGATTAGACCTCTCGCTGTGAACAGGTAATTGAAACACTATAGCCCATCACCAGCATTTACAAAACAGCAAGCCATGAAGGTATTTAGTTTAAAGCAGACCCTGAACAAACCAGAGGCTTCACATGCTCCCTCTGCCATTATGTACAAGCAAAGCATAAGCTGAGCCAACGGATAATACACACTTGTGTCTGCATAGACAGGACTCCTCCGACATCAGCCCTGGCGTTGTCCCTTGCGCAATGGCTATTTCTTTGCAGGCTGTGGGCGATGCATGAGCTGTCTGCCTGCCTTTGGAGGCAGGAGGGCGTGAGGCAGAAGCTGAGGGGCCCTGGGAAGAAATATGGCAAGTTGCCTTGACTAAAGGCAACTCAGCCCAGGTTTGCTGCAAGGCACTGACAGAGGAGGGGTATGTGTCAGGCAGGGACCTGGCCTCAACCTTCATGGGAGCATTCGAAAGCTCCCTCAGAGACTGGGAGTCTGATAGTTCGCTGCCACCCTCAGTGCAGATAAGGCAGCAGCAGTCTTGAGGCCCAAAGCCTGGCTGGGGTATCATGGCAATATCCAGTGTGTTGCGTAGCACAGGTAACCATGCTGCCTCCAGACACTCACCTCTTGGTTTGTCTCCTGATATAGACCTCAGCATCACTGACTAGCTTCCTGCAATAGCGTCTGTAAAAGTGTGATTGATGCAAATGTGTGAAGTAGGTGAGAAATTTTTGGATTTATGCCTCATTTTCACTACTCAGTAATCATTAGATCTCATGAAAGCCCCTAAATAAACCTTTTTGCTTGTAGTGCTTTAGTAGTGGAGTACACCTCATCAACCTGGGCCAAACTCCACTAAAAAGTTACTGATGTCTCAAGCAGATGTTTCTAGTTTTTAAGACAAAGGAAGATTAATAAACTAATTTGGGTTTTCTTCACTCCCATTTGAGAATAAACATAAAGTGAAACCTTATGCACAGATGGAGAAAGAAGTAATTGTCATATGGAGCTGAGACACAGACCTACAACACCAGACTTTCTGGATCCTCTGTTCACTTTTGCTGTTGTCCAGACATCTCTGGTTGATGCATGACAGATTACCTGTCCGTATTTTGGCAGCACAGATCATAATAGTTTTCAGCAGTTCCAGGGGTTATTTAGGTGTTGGTAGCAAGCTTTGTCGTTCCTACATAAAAGTACTTATTCCTATTAAAAAGCACATGGTGACATTTAAAATCTTAGCACAATCATTCAAATGAGCTGAACACCTAATTATTGCACTATATACAGCTACCATAGCTAGATAAAAAGATCAACAAACACTGTGATCATTAGCAAGAGTTCAAGTGGCACATCACCAAATTTGTAATTGAAATCCATAGTGAGAAGAAGGAGGAATACTTTTTGTCTAGGTAATTGCACAAATGACAGGACCTGACAGGAATTGTGAATATAATGAGACTTCAGTGATTACAGTGCCAAAAGGGGATTCTGAAAATCTAGATCCATTCTGCAAGTCTTTTTCTGACTGCGGGAGATAACCTGATTTTGGTGCATCAGTCCCTTAGCTGTAAAACGAAGGTTTTTAACTATTTGTTATTTCCATCACTGCTTGCTCCAAGACTGTATATACTAAAGACTTTGTACTGGTTTGACACGACCATAGCAGAGCACATATTCCTCAGGTGTGGTCAAAAGGAATGGCGTAAAAAGCTGCGAAGGTCAACAATATTGGTGAAATAATGAATGTTACTGCCTGTACGAGCACACCACATATGATTGCAAGAACCCCCAGTGAATGTTCTCCGTTGCTACACAATACCTTTTCATTAAAACTGTTCATTTTTTTCTATGCAAGAGAGAGACAACTTTTTCTGGCTGTAGCAACTGTGGATCTGATCACATCTAATGTTCTGGTGTTTGTAAACGTGGTGTGCTATAGATCCAACACAAGTCTACATGACCAATAAACACACAGAATACTCTAATTATTATTTTTAATCCTCCATAATTTTTAAAAGAAATAGCAAAACACAGCACAATTCTAATCTTACCAATACGGTTATAGTTTGCAATAAAAAAAGTCATCTCAATTATTAGCAGTGCTGCTGAATCACTGGCCTGATTTGAAGTCTTCCATCTGGAATTGTAAGTTAAGGACAGTTTATCAGAGTGGTGATTTATTGTGTGAACAGATCCTGCTCCTGGCATGTAGAAAACTTAGCTGCCTGCCACTCAACCAGATTCTTTTATCACACTTGACTCAAGCTTCCAACCTTGACTTATTAGTTAATAACATCTGAGCAAAAGCTAAATGTATTGTTTAAGTAAACTTTGAAACAGAAGAACAGTGCCTTAGATACCAGACTTAGTGCTTGCCTTGGGCAAAGCATTTTTCTTTTAGCATGGCATTGTAATAGAACAGAATTAAGATTTGTGACTAATTCCATCTCTTACTGCCTGTATAACTTACCTAATGGCAGAATGAGCTATTCTTTCCTTGTTCACGTATTGTAGCGCTGATAGCCATCATGCTGTAACTGACCATAGGTCAACTGTGCCCATGCAGACATGCACAAATCGCAAAATCTACAAGTAACACATCTGTGGTTTCTGTATCGGGAAACTGATACCGTCCTTTCTTTATCATGTCATCTGTTTTATCATTGGAGCCTGAGGGAACCCATGAATTTCTTCATCGTGGTCACTTGTAGCTAATTTAGAGAAGGTTGTTATTTGAATGAAAGGAATAACCATAACTTGTCCTCTGTCAACAATGTCTTAGCATTGAGTACTTACACTACTGTAATAATACTACCAGCCAACAGATGCCAGCATAAGCGTGCAGGCACTAGGTGACTGCTTTATGCTAAAAGGCAAGGACAGTGCAGACCTCTCCGGTCACTATGCAGTTACAGTCACACTAAGAGTAGAAGTGCACTTTCTCTTAGCTGTTTCAGTGTCATATAGAAATAAGAGATCTGACCATCAAGTCAGATCCACATGGTGATGTACAAAAGTCCATCTTGGATTTAAACAGACCACTTACTGGAGAAAGGACTGTATCTCTGGCCTACCTGGTAATTGCGTTCTCTGTTCAAAACTGGGTTATTTCCATATGGAACTTTGAGTGGAATTCTAGCCTAGTAGATCTGGTTTTTTACTAAATTGAGAATCCTTAATATCAGATCTTCTATTTGTGTAAGCCTGCACAGAATATGCCAAAATCACTCTGTCATCTCTTCAGGGTAGTGTGGACCTTCCAGAAACATCACACTCGTGGCTGCAGGCATGCAAACAGTGTAGGCAGGAAGAATCAAAGGCCAGGTACTCATGGTGCAAACATACTGCAACACTTTCAAGCACACTTTCCGATTTTGCCAGGGCTCCTGCCAGAAGCATTTGCAACACCATTAAGTAGTCACAGCCTTTTGAAATTAAGTGAATTATGGAAATCACTTCTGACAGATTTCTTCCAGAGCAGAAAATTTTGGTCCCAAAGTGTTCAAAAAATCAACAGGCAAGTCCTCACTGCCAATGGAGACAGAGCAGAAGGAGTCACTTCGCTCTAGTCCTCCTTCCTCAGCATAGCTGTAAGGTTTATAGATGGACCCGTAATCTTCCAGTGTGTTTTGGTAATACAGTTTCTACAGAAGGAAAGAAAAAATACAAATCACCATGGCAGCTCCTATTGCCCTTTCAGAAAGTAAAGGAATTCATGGTATGCAAATTAGGCAGGTAAGCCAGGAGGTTACAGTGAAAGGTATGAGTCTTTCTCGGATAAGGAGAAGTTTCACTGAAACTCTCTGCTGCATAAGCACCAGAGGTGAACTTTCCCTAGAGTACAAATGAGGCAGCAAGGAGAATTTGATCTGCCCTGGGCCAGCCAGCTATCAAGTAACCATGACTGCGTGGAGGCATGCAGTTTGGCCCAAGGAGGCATGAGGGACAGGTCTGTGAAAGTGCAGCGGCCAGACAGGACATGGCAAGAGGAACTAAGATTTCCTGGCTAGCACAGAAGTCGAAGAGCAGGCAGCCAGATTTTAACCCTGCACAGCGACAGAAAGCATTTCAGCCCCACCTTCCCTCCCCGTCTCCAAGAATTTGTTCCCAGTGGCAGACCCCCAGGCTTGCAGTAACTGCTGGGTGAGCAGCCAGAGGCAGCAAGAAGTCTAGAAGACAAAATATTTTCAACAAGAAAGAGTCTTCAATGTCTCCCCATCAAATATACCCCTTGCTTTTGATTGCAATGCTTCTTAGATGTGGGCTGAGAGAGCAGCTGAAGCCACAGCAGCTTTCCAGTTTTGCATGGAAGAAGTTTCCTACTCTTGCAAGCCAGCTTGGTAAAGGAGGGATTCAACATTCATTTCTTACCTGACCCAGTGTTCTGTCCACTGTCCGTATAATGCAATCAAGGTGTCTTAGTTGGAATGTCTCGCAATTAGCACACAGGCTGTCCTGGAAGACAGACACAGTATCTCAGGTTTGACCAGTATAAAGTCACCCACTGACATTTCTTTCGGATACAAATAAATCCAGCTATCTTTCTCTGTTACATTCATTTCTCTTGTGCTGTCTTCTCCAGTTACACTGCAGCGTTTTCCATTCAGGGACTGTTTCTTCTTGTGAGTACATACTCCATGTGTACGTGGAGCCACCAACTGTAGGCATTCTTCGTAATATCCAATAATTAAATATGTTTCTTCCTCTACATTTATTGGATTCTTTTTCATTAGCGGCACCAAACACGACCTCAGAACTTTATAATGTCTACTCATACAGGTAATCCTAGCTCCTAAATAGGCTCTTAAGGATTGTGGAACTGGGTTCTCACATAGATAAAAAAGACCATTTTACATTTTCTTTGCCCGCTGTAAGACAGAGATTGTTCTTGGAGTCTCTAGAGTGATCACTACGCACTTATGAACAGAGCACATGGCAGTCACCTACTGAAGCAGAGCAGAATTTCCTTCAGGCATTCTTTACAATAAAAATAGACATCTGTTAGATAATATAGTACAAAAATCCACAAAACAAACTCAAAAGCCTTCAAACCCCCAGAAGTACATCCTGTAGTCATAAAAATACTCTTAAATCCTGTCCACACTTTTGCAGTATGTTAAGTAGAAGATGTTTACCAGCAAGTTTTTGATAGATATCTGAAGAACAATGGTTCCATTTCACTTATACCAAGAACTGAATAAAATCTTGTGCGTATCAATTCAGGTATTGTGATAAGAATTCTGGAAAAAATTACACTTCCAAATATTTAGAACAATAACTAATGAAAAGAAGCACCAGTCTCAAACTGAAAGCTGTTAGGAAAAAATAAGTTGTCGAAACTATTTTAAATAGCAGTGGAATCTCCAAGTGATATTTATTTTCTAATTGAAGTATATTGCATTATTCTTCCCACTGTCATTAATACTAAACCTCATTCTTGGGATTACCAATTTCTGTGGTATTAAAAGGGCACTTAAATAAGGAAATGGACAGTTACCTCAGCAATCACTTCTTTTCCAGTCTCAACAGAAACAGGTGGTAGAGCAGCATAATCTGTAATATCCAGTTTAGCCTGCATACAGGGAGAGGGATGATATTACTAAGAAACTGAAGTAGGCTGTGAAGGATCACACTTTATTGCAGACTATTCCCTTTTTCACTTTCATTTACTTCCTTGCTGAAAACACTAGTATGTGCAGTGGGACAAGAGATGATGTGCCTCCCCATCTGTTGGATTGATCAGTAGGATGAGGCACCTGGGAACGTCCTGCTGATGCTGAAAAATGGTAGTCTGTCACCAGAGTAGCATTATCTAGTTCATGCAGAATACCACTCCCCAGATCTCCTTAGTGGCAAAAAAGCTTTATTTCGCTCAGTACCAAAACCAGAGGAAACAATAAAAGATATGACTGATACCAGATTCAGCCACAAAACACTGATGGGGTAATGTGAATATATGCTTTTGCACTTACTTGAGATAAAGAGATCCTGCTCTCTTCATTATAGTTGATTAAACTCTGTTCACCTTCTTGAGGTAGAACAATGGCTTTGCTTTTAGATCCTGGCACGTAAAACCAGCAAAGTAGAATACTGGAAACTGTTGAAACAAGTTGAAATGAGCATTGTGAATAGATCTGTACGGCTCAATACCATGGGTTGGTGAGGTACCTAGCCTAGTTCCAAACAAGCTAACGCAGAAACCTCCAGCAATGTAGCTGTGCAGATGCAATGCTTGCCCTGGAGTGCTTAGCTTGCTTTAGCAAATCAAGCTGTTATCTCCACAGAGTGCTGCACTGAGCAGGCAGACATACTAGATCAATCACAGGCAACCAGAGGAATAGTGGTCAGATAATCTGTTAATTTTTGCTTCATATAGAGAATCAGTAGTTCATCTCTTCAGCAGTGAACAACATGAGCTGTTACAGAGGAAGCAGCTCTGTAACGAGCTGTTGCCATGTAGTGTAACCCTATGGGAAAAACTCATTACTTCCAGTTAGCCAGTAACTGGTTAATGTAAAAAAAGTCAAGTATTCAATTTTATTCAATTTACTTTGTGGTACTGGAGTTCAGCTTAAACAACACATTTACATTTGCCAGTCGTCTTCCACCCACAATATAAGGATTTTCACAAGTAACAAGCTGAAAAACTCCATGTGTTAACATTACATTTCTGTTCTCTCAGTTTAGATATTTTCTTTCTTCTAGGTTACATACTTGTGTTTATTATTGTTCATACAACAGTATTCCATGCATCCATGTTATCTTCCATTTTTCACTTCTCTATAATACACAGTCCTCACCTTTTCACATCCCCCACACAAGTGCAGATAAGTTTCACTAATCTTTCTAGTGTCTTTTACCCTGTGTTGTCAGCCTTCAATACTACCTTCCTCTGCATTACACGTTTTATCGTAGTGCCTAGTAATTTCAAAGTTTTCTTGGATATCAAAAAAGATCTCTTCAGTTACTAAATGGAAATGGCAATGTCTTGTGTCAGACAACTAAGGTCTTTCTTTGTAAAATTTGAAGAGAGAATGGGTCATGGACCAGAACACATGGATGGCAGCGCCACAAGGAGTGCAAGTATTAACCGCTTGCACCTTGATTGTATACACACTAATACATTACGGCAAATGGTCTTTCTTGTTAAGGCTGGTAGATTTGAGCACATGTTCACGAGCTGCAATTGCAATGAGCTCCAATGGGCAGATGACAGATAACTTGCATGCATAAGTTCGGAGGTTACTTACCCAGTAGTAATAAGAAAGCCGTCATTATTACTGCAATGGCACCACCTCCAAGTCTCACTGCTGCTTGTGGAAGTGATGAATCTTCGCATGTATGTCCATCTGTGCAAAAGCAGAGCCTAACGTGCTGATTCTGCTTTGTAGAAAATCCTTGCCAGTCCTGAATAATCATGGGCACCAAGTAGCTACCTTGTGGAAGGCTTCTTAACATTAAAAGTTCAACTGATTGCCCTAAAAAGAAGACAAGCAAATCATTCTAAGACTCATACAAAGAATTCTGACATTCTACAGTCCCTACTCTTGATAAGCAAAGGGAAACTCATTTGCACCCCAATTTCAAATACTTTTTCCAGCCTTAACGCGCCATAGTAAATAGGACAAAATGACATCCCACTTTATCGCCTTGCCGAACCTTCTGGACAAAGAGATCTGTCCCAGTCTTGCTGCATTCTGGCATAGCTGCACTGATAATCTCTAGAACTCATTAGGAAGTTAATCAAATGCAGAAGGGGTTCCTCAGTTGTCTTATCCCCCTTTCTGCAATTTGAGCACATTCCTTCTGCTCTGTCCTCAGCAGAGATGAAGAACAATGCAACTTTTTTCCAAATTGCAGTAACTTGGTATTTTGAAAGCTGTTTTTCCATGTCCTTTCAGTCTCATTGAGACTAATCAATAACAAACCATAACAGTAAGAGACAGTGAAATAACTAGAGGGCATGTAAGTGACAATAAACTTCTCGTGAAGGACATGAAAGGAAAAACTCACCAAAGTTCCTTCCTAATTTCCAGTTATGCTTCATATCTTCGGAGTCCTCAGCCAGCTCAAATGTAAATGGCCCAGAATGTGAATAGACCGGAGCAGACTTAGCTTTTATAATGAGCGGTGTCCCTACTTTTTTGTCACATACATCTAAAAAAGGAGCCACTAATGTTGGCATATGACCATTAATATCAGACAAGTAAAGCAGGATGGTGCCCGTACCAGTCTGTGGTGGAACACCTAGATAGGAGCAAAAGAAACAGAAAAATACTCGTAACTGGGTATTGACAAAAGCCAGTTCACTGGCAGGATCTCTGTCTGGTTTATCCTATTAGGCACACAGCACAAGTTTTAAATATTAGGGTATTCTGCATTACCATTCTGCACCCAGATCCACAGTCTTGCTATCATTTTATCTAACATGCACCTCATCTCAAACAGCCCACACACTGCTCGAGTATTTTCTGACTGGTTACTTACCATGATCAATGGCATGAACAATGATGGTGTACAGGCTGTTGTTCACATAAGAGGATTCTTGATCAAACTCTTTTGCCACAGTAAGAACTCCGGAATTCTCATCCACACTCAGCCAACCATCTGGGTCATGGGCTAGTTCATATCTTAAAAAGAAAGGAAAAAGTAACAAGTGCCATATTTTCTTAAATGGATTTTGAAGAACAGAAAATTTCTGCTGCACTTGTCTTTGTCCTTTTGAGCTCAGTAGGTATTTTTACTTGGTAGTTATGCTTACTTTTGTTGCTTACTTTTTGTTTTACTATGACAAGCTGTGTGTTTCAACACAGCCCATACAAGTCCCCATACCTTGTACAGGCCCATCAAAACTGTTCCTAGGGGCTAAGGCAGTATCTAATTTCCACATCAGATTACCATTCTTATAGCCAAGCATAACCTAGTCCTTTCTACAGCATCAAAATTTTGTTGTCAAAAGTACAATGTAACTAATGCAACCTAGTTTTAGGCAAAACTATTTCGAAAACAACAGAAACATTGAGCAACTGAGGACTGACTGCACCTTTAAATTGTATCTTACAGAACCAGCTATCTGGATCTGCAGTATCATCAGTAGTAAACCTGCACCTCTAATGCATATGGTCATATAACTGTAAATATATGTACGCATATGTATATTTACATATGTACATACACCAAATTAAACTTGAAAACCTCATTATATTCCTAAGCTATTTCTTATTCTGAGATTTAGAAGGATCTCCACTTACTTTATCTTATTTGGCACACCATCTGGATATGTGGCAGGATACCTTCTAAATACCCTCCCAGGCTTCATTGAATCTTCTTTTTGGACAATAAGCATAGGAGGATGAAACCTAGGAGCACTTTGTGACTGTAAGACCTTTATGTTCACAGTTGTATTCATGGATTCTAGGCTTGAGATCATCACAATACCATTTTTACATGAGAAGAAAGGTTCTTCATTTGCTACAGAAATGACGAGTCTCATGTCAGAGCCATCTTCATAGTCGAGAGGCTGAAAAACCCAGACAAAAGTCTGATTAGCAGTTATGACCTTTGGTTTGGCAGTCATCTCTATATACCTGGAACTCAGAGGTGAGCTGAGCTCACCAAACTCAGCAAGATTCTAAGCTATTGGTCTTGTAATCAGACAGGCTCCACTAAACATTGCCATGCTGTAGCTCATCTATCACTGCCTCTTTACCTTGATAATATTCAGAATGCCTTCATTTGTGTCTGGATCTGTCTCAATGGTGAACTGTTCCTTTTCATTGCCTTTTGTTAATCTGTATTTTGCTCTCCAAGCTGGAGTGTTGGGAAAGTCTTTATCTTCCACTTGGAGCCGTAGTACAGCTGGATGTTCTTGACCTGCTGAAATCTGTAGCTGGTACTGTGAGAGGAAATGAAACAAGTGAAGACTACTTCTAAAGAGGAAGAAGCTTGTTAGCCAGTTTTGAGACAGAGTTCCACCACCAGATCATGGGGAGCTACTTCTGCACACACTGTGGTTGTTCACAGTGGTTCATGTGTCCCCACTCAGTGACAGAGAACCCCTATGGGAGTTACAGAACTCACCTTCCTCCAACATATTCCAACTGACTTCATAAAGAACTTACTACTAAACCTGATCTTTGTCTAAAACCAGGAGACTACTTGTCTCTCCTAATATTGACTATAGCAATATGCCCATAAATGCCACTAGGGCTTTTCATCCAGGATTGTCTTCTGCCATGTAGAAGATACTGGTGCATACAGGCTTAGGCCAGAACCAGTCTGCAGATGTTACACACCTGACCTTGTAGGAAGGAAGTACATGTGAGATTTTAGGTAATTTCCTGTCGTGGTTTAACCCCAGCCAGCAACTAAGCCCTAGACAGCCGCTTACTCACCCCTCTCCTTCCCCCCCAGCAGGACGAAGAGGAGAAATGGACAAAAGGGAAAACTCGTGGGTTGAGACAAAAATAATTTAGTAGGAATAACAAAATAATACTAATTTATTAATAGTAATATACTGATAATAATACCACTAATAATATATAAAAGAAAATGCAATTCCTCACAAGCTCCACCCATGTCAAGCAGCCAGTCCTGGGAAAACCGCACTCTGGTCCAGAATAGCTGATCCCATGGAGAGAGCAAAGACCCACAAAGGCAGGAGGGCCCAAAGGCCAACTGCAAAATGGCAGAATGGCAAAAGGCCGAACTAACGAAACTAACCGAACAGAATTGAACCGGACTGGTTGTGCCTGGAACAGTCCTCCCAAAAAGCACTGTTGTGACGAGTTGGAAAAGCTGAGTCCAGTTATATACAAAGCATGATGCTGGTGGTATGGAATACTTTCATGGATCAGCCTGGACGTCCGCCAAGGTCTGTCCCTCCATGCCCCACTTCCTAGCTGCCCCACACCTGACAGATAGGAAGTTGAGGAAGACCTTGGTTTCCCTGGTAATGGCTGAGATACCAGTAAGTTCTTACATTCCTTCTTGAACTAAACCCAAACAACGACCATGCTAGCTATGAGAAAGAAAAGTTTCTAACTGCATGAAGAAAATTAACTCTATTTCAGTCAAACCACCACATTTCTCACAATGGTTTAAGTTTTTGATGGTGCAGTGTAGCCACCAGCTTGCCTAACTGGCACTCCAAAGACAGGCTGAGAAATGCAAATTAAATCACCTAAGGCAGAAATATATATGTTTTAAAAGATGAGATGGTAATAGAATGTAAATTGTGTTTATTTTCTTCATATAAGTTCATCACTGGTTGAGATCTGAAAATTCAGACTCTTGCCTTCTAATATGTAAACAACACTGTCCTTGCATGACAACTTTTAAAAATGATGTAAAGAATAATACATGTACTCAGGCAGAGGGAACAGATCACTGCTGTGAGAAGGCTGGGAATTTTGCTAGCCTGGAGTTAATGATGATGAAGCACAAAATTCTTGTATAAACCTGTTTTGACAGATCATCTAACCTTATTCCCTCAAGTCTTCCAAACAGCATTCTGCAGGTAGGAGACCTACCATAGTAACACACTAGTAAGTGTGTTTGCTTTTGTAGGTGACTGTACCCACTGTTGTAACCCAGTATCTATTCTTACTGTTCGCAACTTCAAATACTGTCACCTACCAGTGCTTGACACAACTCCGCACGCTGGATGAGTGTACAGGTTTTGGCTGGGATAGTTAATTTTCTTCATAGCAGCTTGTATGGTGCTATGTTTTGGATTTGTGATGAAAGCAGCATTGATCACATAGGGATGTTTTAATTTTTCTGAGCAGTGCTTACACAGGATCAAGGCCTTTTTCTGTTTCTCACACTGCCCTGCCAGTGAGTGAGCTGGGGGTGCACAAGAGGCTGGGAGGGGACACAGCTGTGACAGCTGACCCCAACTGACCGAAGGGATATTCCATGCCATATGGTGCGTGCTCAGCAATAAATGCTGCAGGGAAGAAGGCTAAAGGCGAGGACATTCCAAGTGATGGCATTTGTCTTGCCAAGTAACCATTCTGTGTGATGGAGCCCTGCTTTCCTGGAGATGGCTAACCATCTGCCTGCTGATGGGAAGTGGTGAATGAATTCATTATTTTGCTTTGCTTGTACACATGGCTTTTGCTCTACCTGTTAAACTGTCTTTATGTCAACCCACAAGTTTTTTCACTTTTACCTTTCCAATTCTCTCCCCCATCGCACTGCAGGGCTGTGCAGTGTTTAGCTGTCAGCCAGGGTTAAACCTAACAATGTGTCAACACGCAAATTACAAAAAGAGTCTTTATGGGACCTGAGCTACGAATGGCACCAGAGCCTGAAAATGGGTAGCTCTTCTATGAATTCAAGTGTAGCTGCCTACCCGTTTACAGCTTTTAACTCCTCGGAGCCCTCTTCCTGCCAGCAAGCTCAATTGCTCCCGTTCATACAGCAAATGCTCTACAAGCACCCACAGAGAATGTGCCAGCAGAAGCATTGCTACCACACCCAACTGCCCCATCAGCATGTACTGAGTTAGTGGGCAAGCAGGTGTAGAGGCGCTGAGGTCTTCATGGATCAAAACTAGGATCTTTCAGAAGTAGATTGTGATCAACACCTTAGCTCCTCAGATGTCAGAATTAGCTAGTCTGTCAGCATCCTTCTGGTAATAGTGAGACAAAAACCTTCTGGTGCTGTACACAGAAAACCAACAAAGTTTATCACTCTCAATAGTCAAGCATTCTCTTACTGGCCACATTTTAAAGACGTATTTCTTCTAACACATAAAGCTTATTTGCACATGTTTTAGCCCAGTTCTGCAGGTTCTGAGGGTTCCTATTTCCACCACTGAGCATATTTAGCAATTTGAAGGAGTGAACTGTATTTAGGAAGGCTCAGTAAAGTAATAAGGTTTTTCCTTACATTATCACTAGTAAATACAGGGAGGTGGTTGTTTGCATCTTCAACAACTACATTCACTGTTGCAGTAGATGACAGCTGGGGCGTTCCATGGTCACTGGCTTTAATCAGAAGTTTGAAAGAGTTGGCAGTCTGAAAAAACAAAGAAAGGAAGTTTCAAACTCAGTTCAGAAGCAGCTCCCGCATTTTGCCGGTCAGCTACAAAGCTGGATGTGACACTCTCCGCTGCCTTATACCTGGTTAACGTGTACTGAATATGCATCATGCACTAAACAATAACAAGCTGCCATATATACATCACCTTATAATCCAGGCATCCTGTCAGTATTGATCCTGTGGTAGGATCAATATTAAATGTGAATCCATCTGGAATGGGCATTTGCATACTTAGAGAATAGGACACCTGAGAATTTGCAGTGCCGTCTTCATCTTTGTCCGAGGCAGTAACTTGGAAAACTGGCTTATCTATGATGAAGAATTGAGACATTAATAGAAGTGTTTAGTCTTGACATGGAGTTTGTCAGGCCTATCTGCAGGCTCTTGAACACACAAGTCCTAAGGAAAGCTATAACTCCTCCTGTGGCTCTGGTTATCCCTGCAAAGACTTTGGCCTTTTCCATAATGTCTCCAAAGTTGTGCTAACATACATTGAGGTTAATCAGGCAAGAAGTCAAGAGGCAAGAAAAAGTCCTTCACAGGATATAGTCCCTAAACCCATGAGTGTTTAAGTAAAACCTAGGGAGAAGAACAGATTTAGTAAGAAAGGAAGAAGAAAGACAAAGGAATTAAAAAGAGAGTAGTTCTACACAAACCAGTAGTATCCCTTGTTTGGATGGCACTTACCTTTACTGTGGTTCTCTCTTATTGTAACACTATATTCCTCCTTGGGAAACTCAGGTGCGTTGTCATTAATATCTTTAACCTTTATCTTGAAAAATAAAGGGTGGTCCAATGGTTCACCAGTTTTTCTGCACACAATATCGAAACGTATCTAAATGAACAGCAACACACGTATCAGAGTAGAATGAATAGAAACTTTCAGTTTTCGAGGTGCTTCAGTCATATTTGGCTAGCACTTGGCTTTGGGTTGCATCACAAAGTCATTATTTCACCTTTCCAAGGCAGTAGCTTCATAATGGTCATCCTGTGCATTAAACAATACTTTGAAAAAAAATCAGTACCTGGAGCTGGATCTGGGTTATTTGAAATGACTGCCTAATATAAAATACATAAACATCCTTGGGGCCAGACAAAAGAATGCTTCCACATGTGCTTCCCAATTCTGAAGTAGTTGTTTAAGTAGCATATCCTGTTTTCTCTAGCTGCATTTCTGTGATTTTTTGGCTACATGTCTGTGCATGTGCAGGGGATTCAGTTCCGAATGCTGAATTTTCCTTTGTTACATCTTATTTCTGCTTTAAAACCAAGCCCAGAATGTCTACCACAGAACAGCCATGTGTCCAGTAAGGAAGAATAAACAGCTCTCCAAAATTTATTTTTTCATTATGAAAGCACAGAAAGCAACATGGAACGGTAACTATCAATTGGGTACAGTTAATCCACAGAGACACAAATAGAAGTCATCACGGAATAAACATAAGGAGACCACAACTGAAGATGTTTTGCAAGAGGAAGACAAACCCACACTCACATATATCACTCATACAGTTGTTACCACATTTCTCTCATTACACTTACTGCTTATGAACACTTTTCTGCTTTTTAAGGAGAAATATACACTTATGTAAAGTTACAGTAATACAGCTTTGCAGCTCCTCCAGTAGTACCTTTTTCTTTTTAATGCATAACAATTTGCTGCCATTATCATGATCAGGAGTTTGTGGGTTTATAACTCAGTGTTCTGGACACTATAGCTCTAACACAATTTGACTTTCAGACAACGCTTTCGTTTTTTAGATTATGATCAAGTTTTTGGGTCATACTAAAAAAAGATAGAAAAGAAGTATACAGATATTTGTGGAAGTCCAAACATGCCACAAAGGTTTATAATCAATAGTGATGTGAAAGTTACCTGTTGGTCTCTGCTAAGACAATCATCTTAGCATTTATTTAGAGGTTCAAAATAAGAGGAGGAAGTCATAAAAATACACACTTGAAGTTCTTATAGGTGTGTCTCATTCTTATGAAGCATTTAGCCATGAGAAAGCAAACAGTATTTGCAAACAGTTTTAAGTATTTTTTTAAAGTGTGTTACCTGAAAAGTTGGGGTCTTTTCTCTGTCAATGGTACGATGTACATACACACGTCCATTTATATCATCTTCTATAGAAAACAATCCAATCTCTGGAGATTCATCTACCCCAGGTCCACTGATTAAGTATTTTACTGATGTATTCAATGATTTGCTATTGAACAGCTTTTGAAAAGAGAAGTAGCACAATGCAGTGTGAGTAGGGAAGACGGAACAGAAATAAAAAGCCTTTAGACCAATTCCCTTCCTGCTTACCTTCTCTTTCCAGGTGGGGCCCTGTTTCCAGGCTTGGTCTCAGCCAACTCAACACCTCTCTGGGTTGCAGCATCACCACTCTCTGCACAATGTGCAGGTGCACAGCTCTGTGCATTGACTCGCTTACTTCTCCCACTCTACAGTCGTCTTTCCCCAGAGTATGCCTGCAGCTTCCCATAGGAAGGGGCAACATATCCCCCACACCACACAATTCTACCCAGCTCTATCTCAAGACGACTTTGAACAAAAAAAGTTGGTTTTTTTTTTTGCAAAGGTGCTGTTTGATGCACAGTTCTTGCCCTCTCCTACCTTTGGTGTTTCATTGTACAATCTGTGGTGCTGAATACCCTACTGAGGTTCAGAAGAACTTTTGCCAAAAGGTTGTTTGTACCTCTCCAGCATATTTTGGGAACGGTCCTTTGTCCTCCTCTTGAACAGGAATGGTGGTGATAATCCAGGTCCTTTTTGTACGCTGTAGAGGACGTAGACTATCTGATTGGTAAGAATCTATCCACTATTGGATAAAGAAGTGTATTTAGCGTCATAGTTTACATCTTAACAGTTGTGTGTCTGTTATTGGATAATATTGACTACAAACCTGAATATTCCTCTCTCGGATGGCTTGTCTTAAACTGAAATTTTCAATTTCCTGAGAAAAACTGTTGGCAGCAGCAACCTTGTGAGGAAAAAAAAAAATCGTGATTGTGAGAAGTGTGGTTAACTAGAAACCACTGATGTGTTGTCTACAAGGAATTTGGCTTCACAGAAACATATCGATTCAGTTTTGACAGCATTGTATTAAATTGTTTCTAACCCTGGAAACTCCACAAACATCACCCATCTCATTCCAAATGAACTGGCATGAGAGCTTGGATACTAATGTCTCCAGTCAGGTGATGCCAGTCCCAGAACATGCAAACACTGCATTTGACAGCTCACGGTATTATCTCCATGGCTCTTCTTCAACCATATATCTCCAGTTTTTAAAATATTCACCTCGGTCTCTGTAGAAGTTTTCTGGTATTGACAGGACATAAACCTACTACCAGAAAAAAGTTCAGTCTGGGGAGTGTTTCAGGCTCTCAGAGACTCTGTTGAGTCACTCTCAGTGTTCCGAACACAGCTGATCTACCAGAAGATGAACACCGGACTAAAGTCTCTAATCCAGATGAGTAAAATAAATTGTTGAGAATGGTGACTGCACCCTAATTGGCAGGATTTGGCCTCTTTTAAGCACAAGCTTCCTGCATCGGCTTCAGACATTGCTTTTTACTTAAAGTCTTTTGTCACCAAGGAGTATGCCAGTACTCAAATTACACTATTGCCATTAGGTCCCAGCTAACTTGTACACCTTCCTCCTAGTTTGCACCGTTCGTTGGAAAGCTTGGGGCTTTATGATTCACCCCATCAAATGTCTCAAATGGCATTTCTAAAACAAAATAGAGCTCTTCCTGCCTAGACTTGGGCGAAGGTCGGGCCTTTACCCCATGACCTTTTTCTGAAGAAACAAAATACTTATAAAATTGCCACGGTTATAAACTTGCCCAGCAATGGGGGTTCACTGGTAATGCCTTGGAGCTACTCTGCAAAGCTGGTGGATAACCCAGAGAAAAACTCTGTGACGTAAAAACAGCAAGCAGGGCTTTAACTTGGCACTTGCATGTAGTGGTTATCAGCTTTGGTCCAGGTTCAGTTCTGCTGGAACCCCCCCAAACAAGCTACTTTCCCCATTGTGTATGTGTAGCACTTGTAATTCTGTTGGAAGCTTTAATTGTGTATTTTACAGCTTCCCATCTCCTCCATGTGCACCTGCGGCACAGCAACGGCTCTGGCTGTTCTGTATCCTGCTGTATCCCTTCCAGCCACGGGCACGGCTACAAAGGAACAAGCCAGCTCAGGACCACGAAGTCCACAGCAACACTGGTGGAAATGCCACTGAGTCACTGTGGGGGATCTTCAGCCCAGCAGAGCCCGCACGAGGCACCAGCGTGCTCTGCCAGGCGTGAACGCCCTGGCACCCCTGGCAGGAGGAGTGGGGGGCCCTGATCCTGGAAACCCCTTCACAGGAGACCTGAGCCTGGTAGAGAGAAGGAAAGGGAGGGGAAAACGGAAGGGAAGGGAAAAGGGAAGGGAAGGGGAAAGGAAAAAGGGAAGGGGGAAGGGAAGGGAGAAGGGAAGGGAAAAGGGAAGGGAAGAGGGAAGGGAAGAGGGAAGGGAGGGGAAAGGAAGGGAAGGGAAGGGAAAAGGGAAGGGAAAAGGGAATCGAAGAGAAAAGGGAAGCGGCGAGGGGAGCCCGCGGCCCCTACCTGCAGCAGCAGCAGCGCGGCGCGCAGCTCCATGGCCGGCGGCAGCGCGGAGGCAGCGCGGGAAGGGGCCGGCGGCGCCCCCTGGCGGTCAGCGCGGGAGGCGGGGTCG
>Ga0065711_1027700_pt1 | contig 46629 bp, 15 predicted proteins | sample Hoacrofraction12_FD_59098 | JGI IMG/M metagenome (GOLD analysis project Ga0065711, IMG submission 59098) | Hoatzin crop microbial communities from Cojedes, Venezuela - Epithelial fraction 12 v2 (version 2) | ecosystem: Host-associated > Birds > Digestive system > Esophagus > Crop | place...
TCCCGAGGGCTATCGAGCAGTTGGGGCAGCTTCCCCGGGCTGCGCTGACCGGAGAAGGACGGCGTTAGCTGCCGGCAGTTCTCGCCTCAGCTGGGAAAGGCCGAAACCCGCGGAGCGGCTTGGCGCCGCGCCCTGCCCGTGGCCCGCCGTCAGAGGGGCGAGGGCGGCGGCAGCGGGCGGCGGCGCTGGGCTCCCGTACGCGCCATTCCCGCTGCCTGAGGTAAGGGGCACGGCCGCGCAGGCACCGGCGTTCCGTCTCTCGCCCGCCTGAAGGAACGGATAGCGTGACAGGCCGCGGCCCCAGCTCCCGGGGGCTGTGGAAGGCACCCTGCACGCCTGCCGAAGCCTGGGCCCCTGTAATCCCTCGTAACAGCTGAAGGACAGCAACAGACCCTCTTCCACACGGCCGCCTGGCTCGCTACTAATTCACAAGGGGAAGAAAAGCCCAAGGTCTCAGGGCTTACTTTAATTGTTTAGAGCAGGTAGGAAACAGCGAGGTGTCAGAGGCTGCCTCAAGCTTGGTGCGGTTCCTAGGCAGCAAAATTCAGCTTCCCATTCTCACTGGGGACACAATTCTCTGCTGTAGTGGTTTATCATCCAGTCTTAACAGCCAGTAATCAGTGTTACCTGCGCTTCAGGTAACACCACAATGGTACAATCCACACGTGATCCCTCAGAAAGAAACAACACCCCAAGCTACATGGAATGTGTAAGAACTAAGCTCAGTGTCATTACCTTAATGTTTACTTTTCTCAATTGCATTAAGCTGAAGAAACACATCTCTTTCCTATTTGGTATGCACTTTGCACGGTTGACTGAGTTTGGTCCATAAATGCTTATTAGCGTATTTGTTACGTAAAGTACATGTTTATATTTACACACACAAGCTCACATGTTAAAATAAGTGCAGTTTATATACAACACACATGATGTGTTACTTCATATGGTAAACTAAAACCCAAACATAATTACATACACATGTCCTGGCTGTGTCCCCTGTGATTCCAGCAGAACATGGTGCCCATTTCATGGCCAGTGTGCCGTTCAGGTTTCACTGAAACTTAAACAGAACTCATTCACCTTTATGCTGCTTTACGTAATCATTATAGGAAAAAATATATGGAGTAGTAACTTTAGAAAATGTTGTAGTTCTTCAAAGAAAAGAGCACAATTAGTAGATTACATCTTACTATTCATCCACTATAGTTTCAGAAGACTGATATTATCAGATCCTGTATTTCTCTTTGGCTTTCTCTTTCAGAATGCAGATGTGCTAAAAAAATATAAAAGTACAACTTTAGTCAATCTTTACCTTCAAACAAAATACAAGAATGGTTTTCAGTTATATTTCTAGCATGATAAGGAAAACAGACCAGAACAATAATCTTTGTGAGTTTGGTTGCAGGTTTACTACTTGAAGTAAAATTGAGATGTTAATATTTGCTTCCAAGCTCATCTGTAATTTATAGATTTGTATATTTTGAAGAGCTCAGGTTTGTCTAATTATTGTGTCCTTTTTCATATTGTCTTGCAGTAGCATAGATCCAGTATGTGTCTTTAACAGAACTGGGTTGTCTTATTAAAAAGACCTTCAAGTGAAAAACTTTTCCACTTAACCAGATTTAAGAAAGTACTTTTGAAAACTAAGGAAGGAAGAAAAGATCAGGTCTGTCTATCAGTTATGCCCTTTCCAAGTCTACTACTCAGTGCAGCATAAGGAGACTGTAACGGAACAAAGGAAAATGATGTTGATGGACCATGTTACGGAGTGTAGGAAAAACCTTCACATGCAGTCCACACAGAGCCATCTGAAAGACTTGACTAGAAAAGAGCAACATAGGATTTCACCAAGACAGACAAATGCCAAATTACAAGTTACTTTCTTTTCAGATGGGGCCAGCAGATTGTATCCTGTCAGCCGTCCCGGAGGATTCAGGGCAGCATGGCTGGGCCATGAGATTTATGGAGCAGATTCATGAAAAGGTAAGGCATAAACAAGTTTTTATGCATTTACATTGAATTATCAGTTTGGCACACTAATAATGTGTTTGCCCTTTCAATGGAAGTTTCTAGTCAGATTTGAAGTTTTGTTAATTGTTGAGAAGCTCGTAGTATACAATAATGTTCTTGCTGGTTACCTGTGGTAAATGTCATATATGTAACAGTTGAGGCACACATGTATGTACTTACATTTAGATCTCTGAAGTATTCGTTATAATCAAGAGCGTATCCAACCACAAATTTATCTGGAATTTCAAAGCCTATATCTGTAATAAAACACAATTCTTTTTATACTTGGGTTGTGTAAATAGCTTTTAAGTACACAGTATTCAACACATGCTTCAGCTATTTAAGAGTAATATCTAACAAATACAGCATCTTGCTTTCAAGGTACTTAGCACGCTTCTTTAAAAATCAGAGCCGTAAATTGATGACAAAGGTTAGAATCTATACCATCTCCATCAGTTAGTAATACAATTAAAATGTTAAAAGAATGCATTTTAAGAACGAAATAATTATTTAAAACCTATTTATGAGGTAGTCCTGGGAGAAGGAGACGGGGAGTGAGATTTTACTTATGTCAAAGTAGATGCAGTGCAACTCAGTACGGATTTTCAGTTTGAGAGCAAGGCAAGTTTAATGCAGAGTCAAAACAAATGCCTTTTAGGGTCAAAGCCAAACAACACAAAGTTAAGGTTTGATTCTGTTTCTGATATGTAGTAACAAGTAACCAAACCGCACTCAGAGTAACCGGGAGAAAAAAAGACGATCGTTGTGAGGTTTCAGCACGGGATGGCTGGTTGTCAGTTTAAAAATTTTTATGTATTTTCTCCCCATTTCTCTTGGTCTTCCTGAAACTTATATGCCAGTTTTCAGACTTTCTGCATGTAGTGAAATTATGAAATTGTATTTTGGACAACCAGAAGAACGCAATACTTACAGTCTGGTCTGTAACCTGGACTTTGGCATGTTCTTTTAACGAGCAGGCTGTAAGGCAGAGCAGAGAAGGTTATGTTTTTTAAAATGTGTCTTGCTCTAAGCTGTATACTTCACTTCTCCCACTGCTCTGCATAAGCTTCTACAATCATGCAGTTAAATTAAAACAATGAGATTATTGTAATAGAAAGAAGTAGTGTTCAGCCGGAAAGGCTCTGATCTAGGTTCATTCTGGATGTCCAGATGACTCTTGTTTTACATTTAGTTCTTTTCGATTCTGGATCCCAAATCATTATCTTTTCATGTAGCAATGTATCAGAAAACTAGAAGAGCACAGATGGATAAGCAAGTTCAAGTGGCACGTGAAGACTTTAGGGGGGAGGGAGGGAGAAGAGCACAAGCTGTGTAGTATCACTATGATTTTTTCCATGAAATCATATCCATTCTTGCTTTTCCTATGCACTTCTGAAGAAACTGAGAACCTCCTGAACAGTCACTAGGAGGAGCATAACTGGTACATAAAACAAGAACTGTTTTTTCAAAGCATTGTGATTACTTCACAGAGACAGGGATATTCCCAAAAAATTCCCTTTAGAGATCATCTAAAAGCAGATGTAGAATGCCACTTGAAGGCATCTTGCAAGTGCTGACAAACTATTGGATTCTGAAAACCTGTATGACTCAGAATATTAAGAAAAATTCTGAGTGGTGTTGTTCTAGTATTAAGGCAATGGAGAACGTGTTGGGAAACCTATGAAAAAAGCTGAATTTCCTTCAAACACAAGGAGGTAAGAAACAGGGAATCCATCAGACTTTACGGACTACGCAAAAAGAGCCAGGAAACCCTTTTTATTCATTTTAATAATAAAGGTGATAGTGCATACGTAAATTTCCCAATTTAATAAATACTTAGTTTTTTACCAGCTGGATAAGGATTGCTTCCTGCCTCTACTTCCTCTTTCCTTGAACTTGAAACCAAACAAACACAAACACCCACCAGCATACACTGACTATTCACCTAAACGATTTTGCTATATCTTCTCATTACATGACATTAGTAAGTGGCCATATTGTTATACCTTACAACTTTTACCATCTTTGGTTTGTTGTCTTTTAGTTTTGAAAGTAGCGCTTTCATTGTTCTACCAGTCTCAATAATGTCCTGGAACAGAAAAGAAAAAAAAAGTTATCCTCTCAGTCTGAAAGAGAAACCAGACTGTCAGTGGATTAATTTAAGGCATAAAAGCAGTTAGCAACCCTGGCAGCACAGTAACATTATTAATTGTTTTATATGCAATAGGTATTAACTTGCAAAACGGGGAGAAAGAAGTCCATGTCATTCCCTCCCCCCACATGGCAATCTTTACTTACCTCTACTACTAACACATTCTGGAAAAGATCATGTAGGGAGAGAAAGAAAAGAAAATATTTACATGGCAATATTCAGTGAATTATACATTGCACTACAAACTTCAGTTACAACTAAGTTGCAATTGATTTTCAAAGGAGATTATTGCTTAACTACCTACATTATTTTAGTGCTTTCTGAAGAGTCTTTCTGTAAGTATTTACGGAAGCATAAAATATTGTGATAAAGCCACCTGTGTCAGGTTTTATATATTATTTTATGTACAGCAATAGCATTCTAGAGCCATACTGCGTGAGTCAGTTTAAGATAGTTCATTTCTGGGGGGCTGTGGGATAAGGTGTGGAGTAGGATCTTTAGAAGCATGCAGTACTGATGGTGTTAAGTTTCCACTGAGATCAGTGGGAGTTACTCACTGTTGGAAAGCATGGCATTTTAAACCAGTGGTAAGTGGCTGTAAATGTGTAGTGTCAAAATCTTAATAAAGATGGACTTCCTGGAAGATACACAAGAACTGTTTTTTTCCCTTAAAAACTGAAGATGCCAACTCATACCTTCCCATTTAGTGTAGACAGTTCCTCGCCAACAATACAAATTTTTTCTGTAGGTGAATCATTCTAGAAGGAGAAAGAAGAGAGGGAAGTGACACAAAACATGCTCAAAAGTGTTGTCTTGTATGTGTATGAATGGTGTGCTTGCTTTTCGCCTGTGAAATGACACTTGCAACTTTACACAGCGCTCCTTTGGTAAAACAGCTGTTAAGTAGCTGAGAGCACGAGGAGAGAGTGAAGTATCAGTGCAGACAGATGTTTTCGTGGAGGAAGACTACATCCATATTCATGAAATAGACACCATTGCTTTCAGCTATTTTTGTTACCACAGATTTGTTTTAGAATTCCATTAAAAATTTATAGGATATCGTAAACTGTTGTATTTAGCACGGGGTAGATTTTGATCGGTGCACAGAGCCTTCAAAGAGGGGAGAAGATAAAATGGAAAAAAATAGCAGAAATCATTGCTTTACAGTAGTTGGCTCAGGCCAGCTGTGATTGGTTCAGGCAAAAGATACCTGTTCCCCGAAACACAGATTATGAAAACAAGTCTCTCCGTTATTATCTGTAGGAATAAAAAATAATGTAGAGAGAGACAATGAGCAAGTCTCTGATGCTAAGCTCCTCTCCATAATCCCTCCCACCAAAGGCTACCATGGTAAAGACAGAGCAAAACCAGTATGGAAGCTTTTGGGCTGGAGAGCAGGATGTTGGAAACCTGACCCTGGCTTTGTCATGTGAAGTGTTCTGCCATATGTTCATTCCAGTGAATATACAATAGCCATCTGATCATGGGGACAGATTGGAAGATCAGTTGCATTTCAGTATGTAATAAACTGGGTTGCTTTGAACACAATATATGCATAAACTCAATTTTTGTGGAGTTTTCATGTAAACTACCAGTATTCAGAATGCCGATCTATGGGGGGAGTCAATTTTCCAAAGAAAAGAAAATTACTTACACAGTAGCTCTTTACTCTAACAAAATCCACAGTAATAGGCACAGATTTATCACCATTTTGATTTAGTGCTTTTATATGGTCCAGCAAATCAGCAAAGAATTTATAGCCTCCTTTAAGGACACAGAGTGCAACAATGTGATGGCTTCCCATATCTTGCATGATATCTCTAGCCAAACGTTCTGTCCTGGAAGGAAAAAAACAAATCCTGTGAAGTGCTTTGTGTGTCATATTTATTTGTCCTTATATTAAGCAATGTCCAAGTTAAAATTCTGGTCTTGCTGTTAGGTTTTATAACCAGCAAATTGTGACCACATCAAGACATAGGGAAGTTGGCTGCATATTTGCAGTTCACAAGATGATGCCTACTCCACTTGACATACTATTGATTTAATCCATATATCTCAACAATGCCGGGTGGGAAAGCTTCAAGATATTTGAGATAACATGGAAACTTAACTGGGGTTGTTTAGGAATCCTCTCCATAAAACTCCTCTTGTATTAAACTCCAGAACACAAGTGTTACACCTGCAGGGTTTCCATGTTTCTCACGGGCTGTGCAGAGTAGGGCCTCAGTCTTTTTATTTGGAGGGAAATGGATCATTTGCATCACTATCACTACTCGTTGTTGTTTACCCTCATACCTGTCGAGGATGAGTCCATGAGGAATGAAGACTCTTTCTAAATCTTCTTCATAATGCTTAGGAATGCAAAATAGGTTTTTGTTATAGCCACTTTCTTCATCTCTTATCTGCAAGTGAAAGGGAAATAGCTCTAAGAGTAAAGACAGAGCCATACAGGAAAAAGCCTTCCTGTCTCTGATGATGTGGAGAAAGACTCCTTCCCCCCCAATAAAGTGTCAAAATAAAAATATACCTGAGAGTTTTTGAACTTTCTGATAGAACAATTCACTGTCTGATAATTCAGGACCTAGTGTGCTTGTCCGAGATGTGAATGAATAGGTAAGTACTTTGCCCAGTCATTACAAGAGAAATTCTTAACCATCATCAACTCATTAAAAAATCCTGAAACCACAGCAAACCCCCTCTCTTGTATTCTCCATTTCCTGTTCTGCAGACCACAGTAGCTTGCTTGTGTTGTGGGCAAGCGAAAATTAAAATTTAAGCAATTAGATTGGGATTACATCTTGATCTCCAGTCAGCAGGTGACTTTAGGATGCTGCACTTCCTGGACCATCATTTTTCACTGGGTAAAAGAGAAAACTCTGCCTCCTAAGGGTGGATTCACAACTGAACTTTTGACAGAGGTAAGCACGTACCAACCATCAGCTGTCTCAGAGGACAGGGGAGATGACTCCCAAAGGAGAAGCTTTGAGATGGTGGTGGGAAGAGGAGAAGCTGCAGAGAGTGCCCATAGGAGGGAACTGGCGACCTGCTGAGCTGCAGTCTAACTCATTGTGCTGTTTGCCCTGGTAGCAGATTGCTCCTCAGCATGGTTGGGGAGAGCCCATACCTGCTTCCCGTGGATCAAGGCCTTAACCTGTTTGCCATCAGGGTTGAGAATTACAGTTCTTACTTCAATGTGCTGGCTCCAGGCTGTTGCACCCAGAGGTGTCTGGATGCCTAGAAGCTACATATTCTCCATTTGGGCTTCTCTTCTGACTAGTCTTTTGGCCCCAAACAGATCTGTGTCTTGGGATTCTACTACCCTTCAAGACCATAATGGATGCTTTGGTCTTTATTCATTTGTGAAGTGGAGGTACAAAAGCAGGCAAGAAAAAAGTATAATGAGGTAGAGACAACTGTGAATAAGAGGGCTAATTTGTAAGTATTAGAAATAAGTCAAGAAAAAGCCTCACCTTAGTGAGATTTTGTCACGTGCAATATTGCCCTGTTGTTGTTAAAAAATACAGAACAAATTGAAAGAAAAATTCAAAGCTGGCTCAAAGCTTCAATAGTGCAAAATAGGTGAACTACACACCAGCTACATTCAATAAAACTCCATACAATACAATTCAAAATGTAAGAGTGCTGCATTGTGCAGATTTCTTTGGTGGAGCATTTGTTCCTGATAGTGTATAGCCTGTTTATTGAGCAGTGAAGTACGAAGTGGACAACTACTTCAGTAGAAGGCAAAGTTTTAAAAGAGTGGTTTTACTCAGTATTTTTGCTGAGACTGTAAATCTTTTCCCCTCAGATTTGGCACATGTAATACCCCTGTACCAACTGCGAAACATCCTTTGATTTTACTGAACAGGCCTCAAAACCATCGATGTGGTAGCTTGCTAATGGACAGCACAGAACTATGAACTAGGCAATAATAGCATAAAGTATTGCTAACAAACAACACCTGCAAACTCTTTAGACAGACAAATTGTTTTTAATTCCTCTTTTTTGGCATAGAAGTGATGAGTGCTTAGGAAGAAAGGACAAATGGACTGTAGGGAACAGGAGTAGGTTGTTACTTGCAAAACTCACAGCAGGCAGAAAAATGAGATAATCAGTTACTGCTGTTTATTTTGCATTGGCTGCAAATAGCCCACAAATAGCCCGCAAAATTTTATCTTTAAATCTTCATTTAAAGATAAAACTAGAGAGACAGGTGTTAACAAGAATTTCAAAGAACAGATTATCATAGTATAAGACAATGCATATGGGATCTCATCCTGGCTGAACTAGCTGTCTTCTACAAGCACTCAAAATTGATAGGCCTTGGTGTTCCACGTTAGACTTACAGAATAGGCTCATGGTTGACACTCTTTAGAGTGTCAGCAGTACTATTTTGCCTGGTTTAGTTACTAATTTCTTCGTGGCCGAAGTCAGTGAAGTGAAAGCTTAGGTGAAGGATTGTTTTCACATTAAATTTGTTTGTGCTTTATTAATCTTGGAAGAGATACTGGCAGTTACGCTAGTATCAGCTGTAAATGAGGCTAGACAGTAGCATCTATGAGCAGACTTTCATGCAGTGCAGAAATGCTTATTGTTGGTTGAGTGTTATATTAACCCGGCTGGCCAGTTTGAAATGGGCTAGTTTCTGCCTGTGTGAGGTTGCTAGTGGTGACAGACAGAATACACATACAGGATATGGTATTCTGTCAACAAGAAGCAGTGATGGTAGGACATAATTAGAAGCATTGGTCAAACTCAAAAGACAATGTTTATTTGAGACTACTGGAAAATATAAATATAATCTGGAATACAGAAAAAGCATCTTAAAGGATAGTCACTGACATGATAAACGATTTAAAAAGTGCTGTAGAGTGGGTTGTTTGGTTTGTTGTTTGTGTTTGTCTTGTCTTTTTTTTCAGGATTACCATATTTGTTGCATTCTGCATAACTGCAACTTACTTGCAATGACTATACTACTTGTGACTTGAACAGTTTTTCTTTTGCCCAATCATGACACTGATTGCTGTATTTAATGGACTTCAGCCTTACAATTTGCTTTTGCGATTATAATTTGGGCTTTCACCTGCACAGTAAGTTCAGCCTTGTTGCCAATGAATTTATCTTCCTGCTGCATTTGATGAGAGGCGTCACTGGTTCAGCTCAAGTGAGAGACGAGCTTTGTCCGTGCTAATGTAACTATTCAATAAAGCTAAGCTTGAAGCATACAGGTGTGCATAGCGATTACTGCTTATATCTACGCCAACAGTGCAGTTTAGTACCTTTTATTTGGTTAACAACGACGCTCACTGAGACTATTTTGTGCAGTGTCTGCCACCTTAATATCTTGTTTGTTGCTATGTGTGAAGCATTTTTTAAGATCTGCTGAAAGGTTCATGAACAGAACCTTAAGGACTGCATCAGTTTGAGCACCACATCACCATAGCAACATGCTGCATATACCTTACAGGCTCATAAAAGCATTTGTGTTGTGGCAGATGCTCCATAATACAGCAGCATCCCATTACAATAAAGCAATCTACTAAACTATCACACAAAGTCATTACATTTTAAAATCACAAGCTTATAACGTGAAGACTTAGTTATTTAAATTTAAATTCAGTCTCATTTGTTGTTCATTTACTGATGTACGTTTCTGAGTTTCAGGGAGAAAAAACAACAAAATGAACTACAGCAATTATGTACAATAAAGAGATTCATAAATAAGTATTGTTTCATCAACACAGAATGAAAGCCTATGAATATAGGTCTATTAAAGTCAAATAAATAATGTCATAAGTTTGTAAAAAAAAAAAATTGAGTCTATTAAGATACCTCTGTTCTGAAAGCCAGTTTATCTCCTGAGCAAATATAAGAAACAAGGCCTTTCATTAGCCGGTATTTCTAATGTTCTATTATTTTTGCTGAAACTAACCTCTCCCCCACACCCAAAGCTCCCTTCAATCAAATCACCAAATATAAGTGCATTACACTTTCTTACCTGAAGTCCATGAGCCATAATCTTACTTTGAACTACGCTATCAGAGAATGAGTTGGTATTACTACTGCAGTTTGTCTTGCTCTATTTTCATCTCGCAGTCAGATCATGACCTGCTTCTAAAAGGTCAAAATTGCCATCCTTCCTGCAGGAAGCATTACTTCCTCCTACTAATGCACTGACATCACAATCCCAGGTTCTTACCTAATCAGATTAACCAGAAATAAAATAGGCATTAGCTCTGCTGCAACCAATCAGAGTAAAGATATGGGGAATGAGGGAGATGCAAAAAGGAAGCACATAATTCAAATTAGTGGGAAGGACTAGGCAGGGTAGTGGCTTTTTATTGAAAACACAAATCAGGTATTTGATTGTAGCAGATTGTAGCAGATGATACTTCAGTGGCAGGCGTGTAGAAGGTAATTTTCGATATCAGTTTCTTACACAATATTTGTGCATCCATTGTTGTGATAAAGTCCACATCTTTTTAAAGTTCTTGTGCTAACTTGCTCTCAAAAATCAGTATCTGAATAAACAAAGCCGTATTTTTAAAGGTGACTTGAAGCAGAGGTCTACAGCTGTTGAGACACAGTGAGCCCTGTCTGACATTGTTCCAGATCATCCTTTCATAAAATGAGGTGATAGTTCCAGTAACATACTCCACATCATTTAAAATCAAATCGTGCTGACATTCACTGTAATCTGATTATCTGAGTGTACCAAACTGCACTATTATCTGAGATTAACATGAAAGTCTTAGATTTCTAAAAATTAATCCTACTGACAAAATGAGCTAACGTCAGCTTGCCTACAACATGTTACAGAATGTTCTTACCAGGTTGGGGACATTTTATTAATTCAACAAGTTTAGTGTTTTCTTGGGGAGAGGGCACATTAATGAAAGAAGATTTTTCTTGTTTCTTTGTAATCTTACAGATGCTCTTCAGATTGTGGCTGATGACACTTGAGATAGTGCAGAAATGCTCTTCCAAGTGGATTAATGGATTTATCCATAACTGTCAGTGATACATTAAATAGTTGTACTATTTGTGAACTATTAATACCTTGAGGCTACTTGGGCCCTGTTTCGTGCAGTTAGCAATACCTTCCTTCTATGAATTCCTTATCGCATTCCCTACCTTACATATGTGAGCTCCCTGTCTTGTGAAAAGCGTTGCTTTTCTAATTCCTAGTGTAAGGCACACCTTTCTAGCAGGTGGTAACTTGTGGTCAAAAACCTGGAGAATTTCCTCAACAAAATGCTCCTTTGAAAGGAAACATTAACAAAAACCATACATGTAAACAGTGGTGGCTGTTGTTTGCACAGAGATACTCTCCCTTGCTTAGTCTCGGGTGCCAAGATGAAGGTGAACAGCAGCACTGCTGAAGAACTCATGCAAGCGTACAATGCCTTTATTAGTGCTTGTGGAGAAAAGTGAGAGAAAGAAAAGGGAGGGACTCCCAGCCTACTTTGTGTGTTTCCCCTCTCCTGAGCTTTTCAGCCCAGTGTAATGTAGCTGCCCTGAAAGGATGTTGGTGCTCTGAAGAGCTTTGAGAGGATGAGGCCGTGACAGAATACCAAGTGCTGCAATACTGTTAGTACCAATTGCCCATGGATCAGAGCTGCAGCTTTATATGACTGGTTCTAGGATTTAAATAATTTATTTTTTTCTAATTATTTACAGGAAAAAAAGACGTGTATAGCTTTTACATTGGTTTGTTGATTCTCATGTAGTTTTCCATATTGAAACAGAATTTAGTGTAGTTTTGCTAATATCAACAGTATGGGTAAGACTACTTTAAACCTCTGTCTAATGAAGGGGCTAATTATTGGCACTATCTCAGTTTACAATTTCCAGCAGCCTAACTGAGAACAATTACTCAAATTACAGTGAAGAAATAAATATTGTGTGCATATCTGATGTGATTTGTAGCACCTACCTTAGCTCTGCACTTTTTTAAAATGCTCTGTTCTTCTCTACATTATGTAATTTTTTGCATGTTTAATCTCTGTATAGGGAAACCTTGACTGCAGATCACACGTACTAGGCAGCCTTCTCTCTGAACAGGCCACCTTGAAATATTCTCAAGTGTAATATGTATGCTTTGATTCTGTCTATTAGAAGACCACCTCTGTTATGTAAATTACTTTTATAAATCCCTGAAGTCATTACCTGAGTAATGTGGACATTATTCACATTTTTGTAAATTACACACTGGACCTTACAAATCTCTGTCTCTCCTTTAGGCACCATACTGTTTGATCTGATTTGAACTGGGCCCAATTCTAAAGTCCTGTTTAATTCTATTTTAGAAAAAGATTGCAGAAAATCCCCCCCGCTGACTTTATTTCTGAATTTTTACTGGATTTTGAGTATTGTCTGAGCTACAAGTGAGCAATGACTTTTTGACTAGAGTCCGTGTTTAGAAAGAGCAGAAGAATTTCATTCATAAGGGGTGCATGCATATATATGCAGGTATTATATTATTGTTAAATTCTCTTAATAAGTACTGATTTCTCTTTAGAGAAACTGACAATTAAAGAGACTGTTGTGATATTGCTTGATGATGGGGACCTCTGTTCAGCTGCAATGCGATTCCTCTGATTGAATGGGGAAAATAGGTACATTCTACAAAAATCCCCATAGGTGGAAAATGGCAGACAGGCTACCATGTGGCCTCCAAAATTTTATGAAAGGAGTCATGAGAAATAGTCAGGTCAACAGCCCATGAAGGGGAAAAAGTAGATTTTTGTATGCTGGGAGACTTGGAGTAGAAACATTTACTGTTGGGAAAAACATACACATTCATTAAACTTTAAGCTGGTTCAAGAAGCCTCTGCTTACTCTATCTGAAACTCAGAAGACTACTTTCAAGGTCATATTTGTTTGAATGAATTTAGGATTCTTGATAAATTCCATAGAACCGTAGTAGTAACCACATACCACTATCACCTGGCAAGTACTTGAAAATCCAATAAATGTGTTAGCGGTCTCAATTACTAGTGGGCTGAGATTTGCATTGTGAAAGTTACTGCTACGATGAATGTTTTTATTGTCACTTTCTGAAGAAAGAAAAATTCACAGGTGAAAGGTTCATGCTAAGACAGCCCTTTGTTGTTGCTGAAGAATGAAAATAGAATGTAGCCAGTTGGCATCCTTTCATGATTTTTCAGTTCGAAATAATGTGATCATGCTCCCATAGGAAAGAATAAAAAAATTTAAGCGTATATGTATCTGTTCCACATAGGAGCTCCAAGTGCCTCTTTTTAAAGTTAAATGTTTTGAGGAAGCCAGTGCACCGAGCAAGTCAGGTATCAATCTGTTACCCTCCTCTAAATAACAGGATACTGAAAGAGCCGGGAAGTGTAGCCCAGATGAACAGACTGGAGATTAGTTAGATCAGCACTGACAGTTTGGTAAAACAGTGGCAAGTCAGTAGAGACCAACACTGCTCTTGTCCTTGTATCTGTTCCCTGAATTACTGAATCAATAATTAGCTTTTTCAGGACATAATTTTGTTGTTTACGTACCTAAGTTTGCTGAACAGTTTTACATTGTATTACAGTTTGAAGTAACTGGTCTTGAGACTGCTACAATAATTTAAAATGTCCTCAAGGAACATTGTATCGGCACTAAGAAAGTCCTGTTAGGCGTTTCCTTTTGGCTGTTTTAAATCAGAAAGCAAATACATGGTATTGGATATATTGTACAACTGTTTCGTTACTGAAACCTTACAAATAAAACATGAGAGGAAAGTGTCCGCTAGAGGGAAGCCTCTACCATGGAAGACAGTACTTGCCAAAGGGGGAGAAAACCTTGCATTTTCTGAAGCAAACCTTCTAGACTAAGAAACTCTGTTTTCAATTAATAAGTATACAGATATCTCACCGAAATACAAATGGAATCAGGTAATTTAAAACGGGCATCTTAAGTATTTAGACCAGTCCTGAAGTTGTATAATAGTGGATTACAGGAAAACTGCTCTGATTTGCACCACTGAAGACCTGACCCATGGGCTCCATGTTCCAAGTGGCTGCTAAAGCCTTATATTAAAACTGAGCCTTTGTATTCAGTGACTGATGTGTTATTAATACTCTTTGAAATGGCTTGACTAGAGTAATTTGGAGCCAATCCTAAATCTGTTTTTTGTTTGGCACTTTTAAGTCTTAGGTAAGACCAGCTGCTTAATTGGTTTGCTAAAAACCTGTTTGAAAAAACCACACTGCACATCCCATGGTAAATAGTGCATGTTTACAATTAGAAATTAGAATCAATCTCACAATTTTAAGTCTTTATCACATCTGCTTCTGTGGATTATGTAGCTCTTTTACATAGAAAATTTCGTGAGTATGAACCTTCATATCTTCCTTGGCTGTTTTCTCCCTGGTCTGAATAAGAGATTTTTGGTTTTTTACTGAAACAGAAGAGTGATCTGTCTTGACTAATATTAGATGCTTATAAATGTTTTGCTTGAAAAGGTCTTCTGCTTTTACAGCTCCTCTAATACCTCCAACATCTAGCAAACACAGACTGCTTGATGGCAGAACTTGAAGAAAACACCCCTGTAAAAGGGGACTCAGATTTAAATTTGACTAATTCTTGAATATATGGTGACACCAATTCTTAAATAGATGAATGACAACTGCAGACTCAGACATTCTGATTGCTGACCTGGAGGAAATGTACAATATACATTAACAAAGTCTTTCTGGCTGTAGCATAAATGGTGGAGGGACTGTGTGAAGAAAACCTTTATATACTTTTTGCTACATTTGTTTTGTCACTAGGAGAAATGTTTCAGTCTCCTGGTCTGTATTGGAAAGTCATTTTGAGAGAGGATCTGGTTAGAACTGGTGCAATACAGCAGAAAGACAGGGAATCGGGACTTCTGGATTTTATTCACAGCTCTGACAGACAGTTTATTTGCTGTACGACCGTGGCCAATTTATTTTCCTGACTGCTCCTGTTGTACCTCTGACCTTTCTATGTGCCTGCTTTTTCCCGCTTGCCTCCTGTGATCAGCTGACCTTAGTTTTCTGAGGCTTCTCTGCTGTGGGCAACACAGGTCATTGTTATTTTTGGGAAGGTGCCATTTAAGAAGCACCGTTGCTGTCATTAACTAGTGGTCAAATTAATGATTTGAAAGAAGATCGTGGTCTATTTGCCTGAATTTTAAAATACATTTGTTATAGTTTAATATGTCAGTGAGCAAACATGAGTCGCTCCGTAACTGCCACAGTGTCCAGTGTGTCTGATCAAGTTCCCTCCCACCCCGCAACAGCTGGAGGAATTGTTTTACCTAGGGAGCAATGGGTGGTCCAGGAAGCGCTCTGCTCTGCTCTTGGGGAGCTGGACTCATCTTCACTGCAGAGATATTTAATAAAAATATTTGTTGAACAATGGCTTTATCTGGGTGTGTGATCACAGCTGTTTTATTTTAGCAATGTAACAGCAATAACGATTAAATCCATATTTCTTCTTGGATATTTATTTTCCTGAATTCATTCTTAGTGCAGTGAAAGTATTTGGTGTGAATTGCTGAGTTAAAATAGAACTGCATGTCGTGGATTTCAGATTACTTGTGTTACCTATGTGTGATTTTTCTATTACTTGAGACCTTAAAACACAGTAGAAAAATACATACCACAGAGAGGCCACACTGAAAAATATTGTTCCCTCTATTTTTTTCTAATCACTGTTTTTAATTGTTAACAATGTTCTGTTCTGCAAAGCCATGTTTGACTATTAGAAAAGCAATCTTCCCATAACAGCATGTAAGAAAAATGTGGACTATGCATTTTGCTAAAATAAAAAAAATATGGTCTTTTAAAATACCATGCAATTACTGCATTCAAATAAAGATAGCTCATCTCTAAATCTCAATTTTATAAAACCAACTATTTCAGTGTTGCCAATGCCTTTTGTTGAGATGTTGAATAATGAAGATGACACTTTGTATGAGCTTGCTTAGAAAGCTCATACTGTTGCTGCTTATGTTTACTTACAGGCGATTCCAGTGGTTGGTAGCTTGCAGTGAAAACAACCGCTAGTGTGTGTTAGCTATGCAGGCTTGCCCACAATCTAAGAAGGAAATTTAGTGCTGGTCAGTACAGTTTCGTAAGACAATGGAGGGAACAAAGAGAAAGCTTCTGTTACTGATTCTGAAGTTTTCAGTTCCTTCCTCAGATCTCCATCATAGTACTCCAGTTACTGCCTGTTGGATCTGATGGCATAGATGACTCTTTGGAATCTGTTTACACAGTTGAGTATCTGAATTCCATAGGAGGCCTGCACCATTGTAAAGTCAGTAAATCCTAGTAAAGATGTTCATAGAGTCGTAGAACAGCCCAGGTTGGAACAGACTTTGAAAGATCATCTGGTCCAACCTTTTGTGGGAGAAGGAGCCTAGATGAGATTATCTAGCATCTGGCCAATTGTATCTTGAAAGCGTTCAGTGGTGGGAACTGTACCCTGTCCCTGGGGAGGTTGTCCCAGTAATGATTGTTCTCAATGTAAAAAATCTCTTTCTTATATCAAGATGAAATCTCTCCCAGTGAAACTTGTATCCATTGCCCCTTGTCTTCTCCATGTGGCACCTTATAAGGAGAGAGCCTCCTTCCTCTTTGTAGCTGCTCTAAGTACTGGATGATGAGGTCCCCCTGAGCCTTCTCTTCTCTGGGGAGAAAAGACCTTAACTGCTTAGATCTTTCCTCACAGGGCAAGTTCTCCAGCCCTTCAATCATTTTACTGTCCCTCCTTTGGACCCTCTCTGTTATGTTATAATATGCCTTTTTCATATTGGTGAAAACTGTGTCTTTTTCCACTTCCAGCACTCAGGTTTCATGCCTTCACCCTCCTTGCAAACTTGCTCTTATTCTAGTAATGAGAGAAGAACTTCCCATGTCCTAATATCCTGTCACCTTATTCACTGAACTCGTTTCCACCTGGTTCTTGCATCTCACAAGTAGTATTACAGCCTTTCCATTGTAAAAGTGTAATCTCATTCTCTTAATCAGGTACCATCTTTCTATTCTCCCATCACACATCACTTCTAATTTCTCTCCGTTCACTGAGTTATCATCATGGGCAAATGTTAGGGCTCACATTTATTAATTCTGCACTCATGGCAGCTTTTGACCTGGTTAATATCTTCCTCCTGGAACACTTGTCCTTGTTTTGCTTTTGATTTTGTTATCTCCTTCCACTCAACAGTTGCTGATGTCCTCTAATGTATTTTATTTTTTCTCACATTTTCTTTTATGAGGGAAAGCTATAACACAAAAATAAGCAAGATCCACTTTCAACATAATTCACTTTTATGCCCATTAGAGATAATGAAATGTTCTTCCTTAATTGAAATGAATGGATTATGCCCTCAATGCACATCATGCTATGTTTACATAATTTGATATATTTCTTTTTAATTTTTTATTTGGTTCTGCAATGGATGGTGTAAATTTTTGTGTGGTTGTAATTATTGTATTCAGTTATTTCTACTAGAGTCCTCTGCAAACAAAAGCCTCCAGAAACTCAGAGTAGTTCACCACATTTCCATCCTGCACATGCACCCTAATTCAGGTAATTGCTTTCTCTTATACAACCTATATGCCAGACTGGCAGATTTTATGTGTATTTAATATATACATTTTGCCAGCCTAAAAAATAAACATGGCTTGTTCATGGCACTTGACAGCTGTTACTGGAACAAGACAGGGAGCTGGAAAGAAGTTATGCTGGAGGCTTCTTGTGTTTAGTTTTGGATTACACTTAAGTAAATCCTTCAGTGTTAATAAAATAATTTAGATTTCTCATAAAGCCTCCTTTGGCAAATTTTTTTAAAAGCAGTAATTCTGAAAAAGGATAAGTTGTCAGCACTGATATTTCTGAAATCGATTTATTTGCCCTTTCAAAAATCTTTTGGTAGTGTTTAGAAAGGGTGCAAGAAAACAATCATCATTGTAACAGGTGTCTTCAGCTCTGCTGTCCTTTTGAAGTCATCATTCTAACATAGTGCAAGGCCAAGTCTTGTTTATATAAAATGTATAAAGTGTTACAAGTTAAATCGCCTGTCGTACAAAGTCATATGTGAAATATTGATTTATTCTATGCAAACCTTACATTTTACATAGGACCAAATCTGGAATATTTGCTAGAAGCCATCTCATTGAAATCGGATAGATTTTTAAGGGATTTAAGCAAATTAGATACACAGGTTTTCAGGCCTGGATATTTGAATTACTTGTACATCAACTTTACTCTGACCAGAACTTGGAAAATGAGTATGTTGTTTTGTGACTACACAGAAATTAGTGGGATATATAAAAGATTTTTAATGAAACACATTGTTTCACAGTTCCCTTATGCTATTATAATGACTACAATCTGTGAGAGAAGTAGTAAAACCAGAATCTGAGTTGCTGAAAATTAATGCAATTCTACTGTAGTTAATATACGTCTGCTTTAAGCTGTGTATTCACCAATAGTTAAACCTATGCCATAATCTGTTTAAAGAGTGGAATTAATGTTATCTAAATTTTAACCCTCAAATAATACTAATATTTAAAATGTAATAGTTAAGGCTTGTGCCTGTTTGTATCAAATTGTTTTGTTTGAAAGAGATTGATAAAATCAAAATTTTTCATTTGTAAAAAGTCTTGTTTCATCTAAAACTCTTTATCCAGTTTTGACATATTCCTGGACTGGCACTGCTCTTATATGGCCCAAACTCAGTGAACTGGATTTCATATTCATTCTCATAATGACAATGAGTGTGCGAAGTACACAGGTGTATTCAATAAGAACAAGTTAGATTTGTTTTCAGCTCTCCTAGAAGCACCATGGCTCGGAGCAGAAAGCTTGTATGTCATCAAAAGGATCTTCCAAGCCTATTAGTAAGGAAGAGCCACCCAAGTTTTATGGTACAGTGGACAGAGCAACTGGTTTGCACTCTGTTTAGCCATCCACAAGAATATGTCATAATGAAGCAAAAAACCATGGTTGAGTATTAATGAAGGCAAACAGCGTACGTTATTCACTCAGTCTTTTCCACATTTCGTTTAAGTGTATACCAAAACTAATGTAAAACTAAGAGGGAACCATCTTACGTAACATTGTGTGATGCCCTCATGTGATGTGGAAAATGACTTTTCTTTTTGCTTTATTGCGGTTACCGTGCATTTCAGAAACTGCCATCCAGCACTGACTGAAAAAAGATGGCTTTGTAGAAGATACGATGCAGTGGTAATCAAGAGAACCAGAATGTAAGACTGTGGGCTCAGATGCTGGCTGAAGATCACTCAGTCTAGCCACAAGGCTAAAAATGCACCACTGTATGGTAAAGCTGGAAAATCTCTAACGTCTTGGCTTTTACTAACAAAAAAGAAAAAAATTAAACTCATGGAAGACAGCTGTGATAATTTTGGTCATTTCCAGACATGTTAAATTTTCATTATGGCAATTATTCTTTTAATTATCTTCTTAAATAACTTCCATTTTAAAACATCATCCACCATGACTGGCTTTTCAAAAATTCATTTTATTCAGTAGGGGGTCCAATTTAAGAAAACACAAAAATGAATTCATTAAGGACTATCCCTGTTGAAGCCAATAGCTAAAACCATGCTTAACTTCAGGAGTGTATTGAGGCTTCAGTCTGGCTTCAGTTGTGGAACTTAAGAAGTTAGAATGATTCAGGCATAGAATAAACTGTAACTGAAAAAAACTCATATGTAGCCTTGCAGCCTCTCAGCTTCTGCGAGAATGTCTGTGACAGCCGCATTGTGGAGGGGCGGGAGGGAGGGTTGTCTCAGTGTCATAGGCAGAAACTGAGAAATCAAGATCTGCACATTTTCAGTTCAAAAAATTCCACAAAGACACTGTCAGTAAGGGGCTGTAATAGCAAAGTTTCTGTATGGATAATATGGTGCATATAGTGAGTCTGCCCAGGAAAAACAAGACAACCTATTGAAAGAAAAGTAAGTTTTGGACAGCTGGGGGGTATAATAGTACTCTCACACAGCTGTGTCAAGGCCTCAAAGCAAAGGCTTCTCTGTTGAGTTAAAACACACAGTATGTTGTTATGCTTAAGTGTTTTTTTAATAAAATCAATGGTCTCAAGCTGTATTTTCTATCTGGAAGCTTGAAAAGGTTGAGGAATAGGCTGCCAGGGTGCAGCAAGGGGCAACTGCTGCCTAAAGGACAAGGAGCCAAGCACGGTAACATAGCAGACAAGGCAGGAGCCTCACCTGCAAGGGCTTAGTCCCACCGTACGTGACTGCGGTGGACCAGACAGGCCTGGGGGCGCAAATGGGGTCAACCAGGAGTCCAGATCACCAGAAAAGTTGGTGGTGATGCAGCAGGACCAAGGTCAAGCTGGGAAGTCAAACCACAGGTCAGGTCCAGTGATCACCAGGCAAGTCCACAGCAACAAAACAGGTCCAGCTGAGCCGGAGACAGGTACACATATCATATATCTCAGACAAGGACTGAAAGCCCAGTCCTGCACTTAAATGGAGCCTCTAGGCCCATGGCCAGAGAGTATTGGTGGAGGCCCCGGGTGAGACTGGCCATGGCCCGTAAGACCTGTTGGTGCTCACAGGACCCTGACACAGGCCACATGTCAGGGGGATCCGAACAGCAGGAGGTTTTCTCTTTAAAGCAGCCCAGAAAAGTAATGCTTAGAATTAACCAGAAGAGGAAACCACAAATAAGACCAACCTCTGATAGTTTTTTATATAACACCTGTGCATGTTTGAAATAGATATCTGAAAAATGGAAAGAAGAGCAAAAATATGTTTTATTTACTCTAGCAAGAGAGTTACGAGATCACACAGAATCTGTTCAAACCATAAAGGAAATAGTCATTTCCAAAAACTCAGGTATGACATGAACTATTCAGGTTTACCACTGAGGCTTTGAATTGGGTAACAAGAACCTAATTTGTTTCTATCAAATGCTTCCACAGCTATGCATCTTCAGAGCAAGTGAGAAGATAAATGGCATGATGTAGAACAGGGCAGCTGGTTTGGATCCTTATCCCTGTATATGCTGAAAGAGCACTAGAACAATTATTCTTACTATAGGCATGTTCAGACAGCCCATCATCATAAAGTTAACAGAAAGCATATATATCTCTCCAGTATCTGGTGTACTACATACCTCCCAAGCATTGTCAGAGATGTCATTTATATTCCTGTCCCAATTTTTTTTCTTTTGTCATTATTCAGAAAGAGTATGAAAAAGACCAACTTAATCTTTCGTTAACACAGATTTTTCCCTGCTGTAGGCTGTGAACTTGGGATACAAGAGTCTTTTATATGAATTTTTGCGTCCTGCATCTGTGTGCAGCAGTCTGAGAAGACTTTTGGGGCAGTTACTTTTCCATTTTCATTTGTGTGAGGGACTTGAAGTACTTCAGAAAGGCCAGCAACAAGCTAATGCAATGAAATCAAAACGAGTAATTGCCAACTTACTAATACCCAATATGAACAGATAGCGAAAAGATAGTGAGTAAATCTAGGGACAGTAGGCTGATGGCTCTTGGGTCAACTTACACAAGAGTGACATTTCTATATTTATATTCTCATGTGCACGTTGGAAGTTTGGCCTACTAATTCAAGGTTAAGTTCTTGAAAGTATGTGTGTGTGTGCCAGGCTCTCTGATTTCCTGTGAATGCCTCTGAAAATTTTGTGTTCGTGTGTTTTATGGGAGGCCTCTTTTCCCTCCTTTCAGATGATAGTGAACTTCTCAGGATGGGGACTGTCTTTGGCAAGTGAGTAGATGATCTTAATGTAAGGTGATTTTATGTCATAATGCAAACAACTAATGATAGAAGTACTGCAATGGATACAACTCAAAAGCAAGAAACTAATTGTCAAAGTATCACGAAAAAGTATGGAAGCTCTTTTGTACATATGCAAATTTTTTCTTGTTTGGAATGCTTAGAGAAGAAGAAAATTAGGCTATATAAATTAAGCAGTATTTTATAGTGGTATAACTGTGAATGCAGTTAATTAGCATGGGGAAAAAAAGATCCTGAAAATAATGTTGGAAATTAAGTCTGATTAAATAGATGATAATGCTTTTGCTGACTGTGTGACAAGCCCCAGTACAAGATGTCTAGTCTGTAGATTCCACCACTGAGTAACTCTGTGGTAATTCTTGTAAAACAATACAATTTTATCATTTTTCCAATAAAATTAACTACGAACTGGGCTTGTAGTGCAGCATTTAGGCTGGCCTCTATGCCCCAAAGGTCATTATATTGTCTGCATAAAATGTTCAAGTCGTATTTGAAAGAAGAGTAATGGAATAAAAATGTCTTCCTTGGAAGTGTTTTCTTCCCTTGAGTGTAGGAGCTCTTGAGTACTTAACCATAGTACTGTAGCAGATGGGGAGCAGCCAAGCCACTATAATGGGTTGAGAATCTCTAATGTCAACGTTGGCTTCAGGGATGAAAACCACAGGTTTTTATAGAGGGGTCTTACTTTCATCTGAAGCATAGCAGTAAGTGTTCAGCTGCATTTTAACTAAATGGCTTTATTTTCTACAGCAAAAGAAGTGTCAATGTTAGGATAATAAGAACTGCCATCATTATGAATAAAAATCTGTTTCTGCTGAAATCAGTGGCAAGACTAGTTTATTTCAGTGGAATCAAGGCTTCACCAGTCCATTTAAATGTCAAATCACAATAGCAGGCATATGTGCTTTGAGCAGTATCAACAGCATTCTGGATATTCAGTGTATTAGCACCGACAGCATCAAAATTAGATGTCATTGTGAATGACAGTGTATCAGCATTCACTATATGGTTATCCTTGTACCTAATGACTCAGTTTAAAAGTGGGTCATAGCAGTTCTATGAGACAAATAGTTCTTAAGCCTGAATCTATGCAGATATTATGGGAACAGAATCCTTTTTTCCCCAGAATAAACAATGCTAGAGGAGAGGAGCTTATGCTGAGTCTTCGTTCTGCCATTTAGAGAAGAAACACAAAGTGGAATTCATGCAAAAATATCACAAAAGTGGAGGCAGACTCAACCGCAGGCTGGTCTCGCTCCTTGCCAACCCAAACAGGGAGCACGGTAGTCACTTCAACACGGAGTTCGCTCTCAGCTTGCTGAGTCAGCTGAGAGTGGGCCATCCACTGTCCTCTCTAGCAGTACAGCGTGCTGGGACTCTGGCTGTGAGAACAGTGCATGTTGTGTAGAAGTGTTTTCTGTACACTTCAGCTCTGCAGATAGCAGAATTTACCTGCTATCCAGCTTAGACAGGGCATGTGGTATGTGTAACTGTGTCCTCCCACCGGGAGAATATTCTATCACAAGTGACTACTGTTTTGCTCTTTGCCTATCAGCTGGAGTTGCTTTTTCAGACTGATAAAATGCCCTATTCTGGTTTTGCAGCAGAAATACCTGCATTCTCACGTCCTGTCACACACCAACATAGAGACAGACACTTTCACTGCTGCCTCTTTAGTTTAAGTCAAGGAATGAGGCATTCCAACATCGATATGCTCATAACAACCAAAACGTTATTATTGATAAGAAGAAGATAAATCTTTCTGTTCAAAGTTTTGTGTGTGTGTGTTAACCAGCAAAATTATGTCTTACCTTAGTTTCTGAGGTGTTAGGAAAAAGGAATTATGCTTGCTGGCTGAAATCTGAAATGTTTTCACTGTGAACCAGCTGGGAGTCACAGGACTGGAATGACAGGGTCAGGAGAGCAGAGACCATTCTGGTTTGGCATGAAAGTGGAGAGAGGGAGATGAGGGACATGGAAAACATCAAGATGTCTGAATAAACAAAAGGACTAGACCTCAGCTGGAGTAAATCTGAGAACATGCAATGAATTCAGTGATACCTACTCCAGTTTTCTCTAGGCCCACAGACTTTCCAGGGTTTGACAGATATAAATCATATAGTGATTCTTTTAAAGTTTATCCCATCACTAAATATTTGGTGTATCTAAGGGTCTGGCATTCACTTTGAGAGGCTTTTTAAGAACTGATTTTACCAAGAAACCACAGGGTAACATTTTTTAGACTGTTTGGTGTCAGTGGTGGTTTTTGCTCTTTGCGGTTTACTTTGTTCCACAGCAGTGGTTTTATTGGGAAAAGTCTTCACATAGAATCTGGTTTTTCGTTGCCTGTTCCTGGTGATGTTTGCTGAAAAAAAGCATAACATTTCCAAGTTGCAAGTGAAAAGTGTGTGCCCTGTCAGGAACATTTTCCCGGCCTGGTTAGAGTGCAGGTATGCTACCCAAATCCTACACAGAGCTCTGATTTTATAAATAGTGGCATAAGTACAAAAGGCAAAACCTAAACAAACCTGAGCATAAGTCTAAAAGCTATAAACCCAAACAGTCCATGAATCAAATGATAAGATTCCGCAGGATGAAGAATTCAGGAGTAACAAGCATGTAAGTTCACTTGGTAACATGTTGGAAATGTGCCACCTCCTGCAACTGGTAATCAAATCCACCTGAACTAGTGGTTTATGACTGAAATAATGTCAATATTTTCCATCTACTGTATTAGAAGCTAGATTAGAGAAATCAAAAAGAAAGGTTTAACTATTCAAGAAAATAAGAAGAGTTGTGTTTTCACAGACATTTCCTTTGCATTAAATCAAGGTTTCCCTCCTTTTAGTGTCCTCTTCATTTCTGGGGGAGGAGGTGACCTTTCATTTATCAGAGGCAGCAAGATATTTTTGCTCTTGGAAATGTTGCCGTGAACTAGATGTGTCTCAGATGCAGTCTAATTTCTCATTACCTTTCTCACCTTTCGGCCTTTGCTGATTCCAAAATGAGGAATTTTGAAGTGCAAGTTCAGAAGCAAACTGCATTCTTTCAGCAGCCCTCTCTATTTAGGCAGTTAAGAACATCTGTGCAATTTTAAGAAAAACCTTTCAAAGTGTTAGTGATCCACTGATTTTTCTTCGGTTGGCAATTGACATAAGTAAACCCAGGTCTCGACCCAAATGAATGTTTTCTTGAGACTTAATTTTTTTCTTTAGTTTGTAAATTTTTGCTTGTTGGTGACAGATAAAAACCTGTCTGTAAAGGAATACATATTATGGCTTAACTTCATCATTATGCAATACTAGATGACATGCCCTTAACATAATACGATTGAGATGCTGAGCACTGCTCATTCATAAAAGTTGCAAGTCTGCAAAAGAAGGCTGCACTGTTGTTCTTGAAATTCATTGCTCTTTCAAGTCTATTAATTAGTCTTCTGAATGGATGCAATTGTTAGCACAGTATATTATTTGGCATATTCAGGAACAGAATTGAAGCCATATTAAAATCTCCCGTCACAATAGCAAAATTTACGGATTTGATGCTGTGAGCTCCAAACCACATTAATCTCCGAGAACTGGAAACTGCTGGTGGTTGTCTTAGATAATCGTAAGAAAACATGTGATATCATGCATATCACTGAATGGTTACAATTGTTTATTGCTTTTTTTTGCTTATACTAGCACATTTTACTTAGCTATTTATTCAAATAGTTTGATTTAAGCAAACCCTTTGATTAGATTCAAGTCTGAATTAGGTTTAATTGCCTCACATTTCCAGATGTTAGTTTTCCAGTGAACTGAAGAAAAGTATTAACTGGTATGCCTTGAATAAGACAGAGGCACGGGGTGGAAGCTTGCTCAGGATCCTTCAAAATAGCTACACTTTTACACAGTGACAGGAAAAAGCATTATTCCTGGTGTGTCGAGAACTGACTGAAAAATGTCTTCTTTTGAAAAAATGAAAAAAATAATAAACAATTGTTGTTATGTGGTGTTTTCTTAGACCTCTTAGAAGATTCAGTAGTGGGAGCAAGTTGCCTGAAAACAGTTACAATAACTCCAGTTCTGAAATAGTACTTAAATGGAGCAAAAGATTTGTAACACGTAGACTGTTTTAGCATTACACAGATCAGTGACTATCAGCTCTCTTTGGAAAAGGACGTGATATAAAGGATGATGTAGTACAAAGTAAATTTGTATAGATTGCTTTCTGCTAAAAAGCCTTACATCAACGCAGATTTATATCAATGAAAATCGGTGTAATCTTTGCCATGACAATTGCTCCATACAAACCCAAGCTACTGTTTCACTTTGTGGGGTTCTGGAAATATGTTTCCCAACCATTAATTTATATCACTAAGTACTGAATAACATATAAAACCAGTACACCAACCTGTACTATTTAACTGAAACATGGTGTCACTTTCCCCTGCAATTTTTAATTTAATTTCATCGCTTTTTCATGGTTTTCTAGAAGAGTGATACTGAGCACTGGGGGAAGCATAAGAGGAATGGCATAAATCAAGACTGTCCCTATATTCTTTTAATTCCAAACATCAGATTTAAAAGAAAAAAAAAAAAGAAAAGAAAAAGTAAAGCAAACTTTGTGTGTTGTCGTGGTGGGCTCAGGTCAGGTCAGACCAAAAGCCCACAAGGCTTCATTTGCACTTGTCCTCTATAGGACTAAATTTCTTGCTTCTACCTCTTTATATGTAGAAGTCCAAGCCTGTTGAGTTATTTTCTACACTGTTATGCTGGGAGGGGATCAGCCAGGTAGCATCTCTTCCCAGGCCTGCACACCATCTCAGTGAACTTTAAATGATGTCAGCATCTTCAAGAACTAGAGAGCCAGAAATATTTTTGAGTTGAGCAAATCTGTCAGCTCTGCTCTGGACTAAGCCCTTGAATGGCTATCCTGTGCTTTTAGCCTCCTTAGTCTCTCAATGAGCTTTATTTTTTCTTCTCACAAAGTCTTTGCAGCTCGTAGGGAAAGGATCACAGATATAATCAGAATTTTCACATCTAAATGTTTTTTATTCATCATTTGAAAGAAAAACAGCAACAACTGAAAGATAATAGCGTCTGGTATATGCTGGAGAACGAGCATAGTGATACATTCCCAGAATAATCAACTGCCGGAATTATTTTTTTCTTCAGGGACTTTCTGAGCCAGAGGATCATATTTGTGTTTAAAAGACTTTATTAGATGTTTTTTCAATTAATTTGTTCAGTCCCTGGCAAGCCTTTGCAATCTTCCAGCATCCACGACATCCCATGGCAAGAAATTCCAAGCAGCAGTCTGTTAGTTTGATGATTGTGCTCCTATTGTGTTTCTACAATGCATGGAAATTAACAACTCTGTTATATTTTCCTGCCCATTATCTTAACACAGGAAATCACTCAGATATTGCTCAAAGCACTAAGCTAGGTTCTTGACTGATACAAATTGAAGTCAATGGAAATAAGATAATTTATGAAATAGTATGATGTTATTGCTGTGCAAGAGCAGTCTTGAGTTTGGGATCGAGGTCAAATTTTTCCATCTGTTCACACAATTTACCTACAGAAATTCCTATTAGACTGGCTTTGTGAGGACCCTGCTGGTACTCCCAGGAGGAAATAATTGGGTGAGTCTCCTACTGTAGAGAGTGCTGACCTGCTGTCAGGACTGTGTCTTTCTTGGTGATATAATCCATCCTGTCTGACTTTGCAGTGCTTTCAAATGGCAATTATAGAGGACATGAGGTGACACAAAGTCTTTCTTAAAAAGACCCCAGAATTTTTCACCCTAATAATGTACAACATCTGTAGAAAGTCTGCATTCTGATTGCTTGACAGTGAGAAAAAGAACATGTGGACCTGAGTCCTGATAGCACTTCAGGCTGCAGTGCTTCATTGTCTCTCTCAGATCTTACACTAAGTATAGGAATGCATCCCATTGCACAGAACTCCTCCTTTCTTCTCTGGTGTCTTTAGGATGGAACTTCCATTTCATCCTGATTACATACATTTAGAACATAACTTTATGTGCAGGAATCTTAAAAACCTTGAGAATGAACAGGGCCAGATTCTGTGAGAAGGTTCTGGAGAGCTCTCTTAGAAAGAACTTACACATGGGACCAATGCAGATAACTTTTCCAAATGAAGTTAGAAGTGGGAAGAGTGTATGAGTGGCCATCTTCTGAACAGCCCATACTTAAAGGATTTCATGCAGAACTGCATAATTTGTGGATACCTCACTGCCAGTAGTACTTTGGACGCAGCAGCAATATGCTTAATGCTGGCTTACTGCCCAAAGATTTAGCCTTCTATCTGGGCAAATTTTGCAGCCTGCAACCATGTCTTGAAGCAGCTATTGACCTGGATCTTAGCTGATTGAAAACTTATTTCAGCATGTACCTTTTAGCCTGGAAGTTCTGCCTTCTGTCTTCCAGAAACTCAGCATGTATGTCCCACCTATCTTGCTTCTTCCCAGTTTTAATTGCTTTTAATTCTGAGTATCAGATCATCTTTTCCCCTTCTTTTCTCAGCAGACAGTAATTCATGGAAAAAATGTTCCTGGTGTCTGGCTGTGGGGTGGATCATATTCCAAGTACAAATGATGACCTAGTTTTGCTATGTGATGTGGCAGTTTTCCTCAGCGCTGACTGTATTTCAGTAGCACTTAGCACCCTCACCTAACTCTTGCCCACAAACTATTTCCCACTACAAGAGTGTTCATTTTCAGTATAAAAATATCGCTCACAAAATGACAGATTACCCACATTATACCCACATTACTGCTTTTTAATGAAGCACACTCTCTAATGTAAAATAATCAGTGTGGTTTTCGGTTTGGCTCAGAGGTGGCTGACAATAAAATATCGAGTAGTAAAATGGTAGATCAGAGTGATGCTAGAGTAATACCAAATTGTGCATGCCTATCACATTTTATTCCTGTACTTGAAAGGTTGCTCTGTTTTTACTTATAGCAGGGCCTGTTGGCCCTATTGGGAAATGTCCATTCCAGGTTCTGTCTGTGCTGTTTTTCAGAGGACTGAAACTATAGCTTGGCTCTCATGTGTGATCACAACTTGTATTTTTACTTAAACAAGAGCAGCTCATATGTTCAACTCCAGACACCTCTGGTAATGCTTCCTGTGGCAGACAGGATGGAGGCTTTCATGCCGCTTTGGATGCCCTCACTAATAGAGTGCTCAGTGACAGTCCTTTAAGACAATGTGTAAATGATGGAATGCCAGTTTGCTTGCTTGTGCTTATGAATGTCAGCTGCAGGGATTCTACAGATCTTACCTCTCTTGATCAATTAATATATTCTAGAACCCAACAAAATGTTGGAGATGCAGTTACAGAGCTTGTCATGTAGGCCCTAAAAAGTCATGGCCAACTGTCTAAACTGTTTCTGACTTGAAAACCTATTCTGCATGAAAAAGGGCTAGGTCAGTAGATCCATGTCCAGTCCTTGAAAGTAGTGAGTACTTTCAGTTAGTATCTAGGATCCCTTCTATTCTCTGCCTGCCTGCTAGTGCAGTTCAAATTGCTCAGAAATATGCAAGACTAAGTCTTAAATTATAGCCTCCCCTCATCAATTAATTCCTGCTGGCAATGTCTTCAGGGTGAGCATACATCTTTTGAACACAGCACCATGTCTATGTACTTTCATAGGATCTTCAGAAACCCTGTGTTTTTCATTTGATTGCTACCAGTGTTGAAAGTGTCACCCTTTTGGAGCAACAAGAAGATGTGTCTGTCTCATTTCACAAAGCCGTTAACAGGGAATCTTCTGTTCATGCTAATGTTTGTAATTCTTTTAACTTCACTGACCTGGCCTAGATTAGTTGTAATGTTAATGAGAAGCATGTTTTGAAGGTTACCATCCAGGTGGCAGAATAAATTTTTGTTTATTATGAGCTGATAAATCACTTATTATTTAGTTTACACAACAGCTGCAAAAGTAATTGCTTGGATGTGTTGAACGGTTATGTCTAATGAAGGTGGATTTCTAATGACAGCTACATTCTGAAGTTCTTACTCATAAAGCAATAACCAGAGCTTTGAAAATTTAGGACAACTTCAGAGGAAGCATATTGTGAAAGCTGTCTGAAAGAGTAAATTCTGTTCAAAGTAGTTCAGTGGGAAACACTCTAATTTTTTGCTTCTTCTTCAGATATATGTACGTTATTAAGTGGAGGAAGGACAAAAGTTAGGTTAAATTATTGTCTCTATGAGGACTAATATACTATGCACATTGCTGAATGGTGTAAATACAAGAAAAATACTACGATTTTATTTATTCTGGTGGGAATAAAGCAAAATAGTTGGAGGAAAGTATTTGCACTGTAACAAAGGAGCTAAAATATGGATACCTGGTGATTTGCAGAACCCTTTTCATGTTGTCAAAAGATACAGGGCACGGCCTCAAACATTAATAAGCATTTTGTATCCTTGCTCCATGCCAGTGGACGCATAAGATGTCTTGGTACTTCTTTCTCTGATGTTCAGCAAGATTGTATCACAGTAAAATACAAGGCCTTTGTGTCTTGCTGACAATCACACAGGTGGGAAGGATGGCTGAACAGAACACTGCATGCATTCTGAACGCAGTTCTTGGAGGCATGATTGGAGTATCAAGGGGGCAGAAGAGAATTGGGTGGGGGAAGCTGTCTTGGGACCTAGGAGAAGAAAGTATCTCTAGCAAGTGGAGGAAGGGAAGATGAATGTGGACTTGAGCGGTGAATGGACTAGACCATTTGGGTACAGTGGGAGAGGAGATATTAAGAAATAAAAGGACCTACTTAGGTGGATCCAGTACATACTTATTTTGTTGGAACATCAGAACTTGAGGTCTTTCATCTCTTATCCCTCTTTTTTTTCTACAAATAAATAACTTACAGATTGCCAAACACTGCAGACTACCTACCTCCACTACCTGCAAAACATTTCCCTTGACTTCAGCAGAAGTGGAATTATCTGTGCGTATTTAGTTTATAAGCACTGCAGAGCTATGATGATTTAAACAGTTTTATATCCAGGCTGACTGGTATAGAGCCATTTCATCCTGTTCTATGTTCATTGTATGTGTACAGGTTGGATGATTAACTGGCCTCTCCTCTGCTTTTCAGACTATTTCACTGAAAATATCTTACTATGGAATGCATATATTTTTCTTCTAAAACAATACCTTCTGCATTGCACCTTATGGCATTTTTATGTTTGAGACCTCCTCACTTTTTATCACTTTATGATAAATGTGATTTTGTCACTTCATAAAAATTATGGTTTAATATGATGTCACATGATGTCCTAAATAGCACTTATAGCAGCAGTGATGCAGAGCTATAGGCATTCTGGTTGTCAGCATCAGTTTCTATAGGGACTCCAAAGGAGGTAATTTTTGTGCAACTCATACTGGCTTAGCAAAGCATCACACAAGGAATTAGAGTAGAAGCAGTGTTTTCCGGTATTCATGCTTTAAGGCAAGCCCAGACTGAAACTGAGATTTGAACTGTTATTCTGTTTTGACAGTCAGATTTTTCTTAGTGCGTTAGTTTTGAATCCAAACTCTTATTTGGTCTTTTTAAAGTCCACATTCCCAAGAAATGTTTTCCCAGGCACAAGACAACAAATGTCAGCTTGACCTGAAGTTTTACTTTTCTGAATGTCTTCAGTGCTGCTTTTTCCTCAATAATGAACACAACTGCATAGTAATGAACTATTTTTTTGTTCCATGGAATATCGAACAACCTGAACTAGAGTGGGGATACGTTTTATAAAGGACAGTACAAATAGAGCATAATATAATAAGCAGTAATTCTTGCCTTCATTCAATTCTCCATGTTTTATGAGGGATGAGATGGAAGGCTATGCAGTTTGATAGATAGGATGCTGAGCTGGGATACCAAGATTTATGTTCTTGTTTCAGCTCAACCCTTGACTGTGTATATGACTTCAGCCAAGGTTTTTTATTCTGGTTCTTTAAGGTCCTTTAGGACTTAAAGATGTAGAAAAAAGCCAGAGCATGATTTTTCTCTTGTGTCAAGCACCTATCTTCCTGTCTTTTTCGTGGTGATCTTAAGGTAATGACATGTTTTTGAAAATGCACTATCTTAGATGGGATTTATCTCAACAACTTTAAATGCCAAAAAGTTTGTTGGGCAAGGACTGACTTCAAATGCTTTTATGTAACCTTCTGAAAGTTAATCATCTAAGTCTTAACTAGACACAGTAACTTAGGTCTGTACTGTAAGTTTGTTAGAGAAAAATAGGCACCAGCAAGAGATAGGATGGACTGCTGTGCTACCGTGATTTTAAAAGGGTGCAAGTTCAGACTTTAGCATTTAACTTTCAGACATGAAAGGGTGAGAGAAATCCAACCTTTTGCCTGCATGTCTTTTAGTGTACTCCTGCACATTGTCTGTTGCTGTCTTTGCATGATGGTGTACTCTTATGGTATGTTTCTGACATTACCTCAGTTGGGAGCCCAAAATAGTCCCGTGTTAATTGTTAGGAAGGCCTCATTTCTCAGTATGTTTGTGACATGAATGGTCCTTTAAGCATCAGGAACTCTGCTGAAACTTCAGTCATCCAAACCTTGAACAGCCTTACTCAGCTGACATATCTGCCATCTCTGTGATGATTTCTCTTCTCCTCATTCTTTAAAACCCAAAAGATACCACACTGTCTCTCCCTGATGTCAGTTTATTGATAGTGACAGTTATATCCGTAGCTGTATTAGCGCTGGTCATTTGGACAGTTAACCTGGGTAAGTAATTCTGTAGGTGTTGTGATTTTGTTGTACTGGGCTTATTAGATGCTTATTTTTGCCTTACACAATGGAAAAAATAATTTCCTAAATTAATGCTGATGCTTGCAAAGATGTATCATTTTAAAAATTAAAATTAATAGGTTTTGTTTGAGAGTTTTGGTGCACATCCCATCTACATGCTAATAAAGCACAGTAAGCCATGTTGTCTGCAGTCTACTTCTCTCTCTGGATGATGATTTTCTAAACCAGCGTATTTAAAATAGCTATTAAAATGCTTAGTTTGTAACTTGAAGAGTATATACCATGAACTCATTAAAATCTCTTTCATCATTGTACTCGTTAAATTATCTTTAAAGGTCAGGCTGTGTTATCTTGATACAGTTGCATCAATGAGAGAGTTACACGGTTGGGGCAAGCAGCATTTGCCACTAAATCATCCCAACTAATAGGATAGATCGGTGTCAGAGATGTTGAAAAAAAACTCCTCCTAGGATTATTACACTGTGAGTTCAAGCTCATATTACTTGAACTGAGTCAGTATACAAAGTCCAATTAATTTAGTGGAGAGGCTTCCAACTGGGGCCATTGAGCATTTATTTCTGGATTTGAAATAATGGAGAAGAATTCGGTGGCTTAAGTGAGCTTTGACTATGCAAAGTGTATACCTTTAAACCTATATTGGCATACGGTTTTATTTCACCACATTTCATGTAAGCATCTTTTCAAATTATAGACAGCAGATTTGCTTTCTTAGTCAAAAACTTTGAAAAAACTTCTGACTCCTAGTTCCTTTTTCTTACAACAGGAGAGTGTTTGTTGTGTGAGAAAGACTACAGTGCAAAAGTTTTGTGAGGTGAATAGCATATATTCAGTGTGAATGATTATGCAGTTGTTCTGTAGAGAACATTTTCTGTGGATTCAACCTAATGAAACATATGCTTCCTATTATATCAAATACATTTTTTACAATAACTATTTCAACATTATGAAAACGTTTAGATGTTTGCTTTATAATTTATATCCTTCTTTCAAATGTCACCTCTTAAAACTCATAATTGTTTTATGAAAAAATATTTCAGCTCTTTTAACAATTATTGCACTCAGAAAACAAAGGAAAGCCAGTCATATGTATTCCATCCCAAACTGTGTTTGACCTCATTCAGTACTAACAGGATATTTTTTATAAGATTAAAAAAAATGTAATAACATTCATCTACCACTCAATTCCATTATTCATCCTTAATTGTCTCCTGCAGTTGCTCTGTCTGCATCTGCTATTCTGGCTTTCTCTTCCTGTAACATACTCTAGGAGCCTATTATGCAGAAGAGGAATGGCACACGCGAAGACTGAAGTACACCCTGGTTTTCTTTTTCTGTACAGTGCTTTACCAGTGTGTTCTGCAGGGCAGGAGTGAAACAAATGATAGAGCAGTGTGTGAAACCCTGGACTTTCTGCTTTGTTGTTAGGAAGAACAATATAGAGGTAAAGTGTGCTTTAGGAATTATTACTTTCTCTTTGCTGGAATGCGTCTTCCGCATTTCATATAGGAGGTCCAGGAATACACATTTTGGACTTTTATTTTCCCCTTCTTTTATTTCTTTAGTCTTGTAGGGCTTAATTCCCATTTTCCTCAAATAGCAGTGGGTCAGGACTTTACAATTTCCTGTGTACTTTGATTTTTCTGGTCACTACAGCAATTTTGAAGTGGAGATTCTTTGAATGAATAACTTTAAAATACTTTGTTAGTTGTGCCATTTTTTTCTCCCAATTTGTCCCCTTTTTTCTGGCACCTTCAAATGCTAAAATACTCCCCCAAGTGTAAATCATGTATCTTTAATTTATTTTCTTACTGTATCAGATTAACATTGTATACATAGGCTTTGAAAAGGACGCAAACAACTGAAAAGGACTGCTGTATTGTGGGTGTGCATTGCCTCTCTGTAAGATGAGAAAAACCAGCAAGAAGTAGTTGTGTCGTGTCATGTAAAGCATTTGGGACATACTTTCGGAGTATATTAGGGAGAGGAGAGGAACAAGATCCTTCTCTTGTTAAGCAATATGTTCCTTTACAAGCAAATTGATCCCAATGAATCTACTCATGCAGTTTGTTAGTATTCCCTGTGTCAAAGTCTAGTTCTAACTTTGGAGAATAAAAAAATATCCTTATACTTCTGATTTCCTTGAGATCCTTCTGATTTCCTTGACGTAGATTAACATATAAACTATGACTGAAAATGGAGATGCAGGACAAAGGGCATTGGTCAGCACACCATAGGCTGGCAAGAAAACTAGACAGAATTTAAATTAAAGCCCTCTTAGAGTAGAGAAATCTCACCAATACAAACAAAGGTGAAATAGCTGTAGGCCTGTTTGGCAATACTAAACTAATTGAGTGGGTAAAGAAATAACTTAGTTTGCTAGTAGATAATTCCATAAAACTGGTTACATAATGCAGAGTGCTTACCTGAGCAAAGAATTCAGGATAAGTTATATTAATTTTTCCTTTGCCAAATAACAGATATAGGAGCTTGTCTGAAATGAATTTTAACTCAGTTCTCTCTGGCTATCCAGGCTTCTCTACGCTTGTGTATACTCAGTGGCTGCAACACTGAAAAATGCTACTGATTTGTAGTTGATCCTCCATTCTGCATTTCCTCTACCCTGACACATTCATCATGTATTTGTCTGGCTAGATAAGACTAACATTTTAATTTAGACTAGGAGCCTATTTCCAGATAGGGACAGCTACAGACATTTTAAGATGTAGATGTTAAAATTTTTTTGAGTGTGCCTATGCTCAATTTTAATTACACATTCAATCTGCTAATATGCATTTGAAAATCACATTTGGTTTCCACTTGCCTCCCCAAGCGCCTAACCACTGTTTAAAATTATCTGCAGGACATATTTGAAAATGAGACATAGAATGTATATGGATGTTCACAACCAGTCAAGTTACCAAAATTTAATGAGTTTGTAAGCTGAAGTGATTTAAGCGATCAAGTTTTACTTTACCACTGGGGATGACTAGGAGTACACAGTCTGTTTGTGAAACTCAGTCGATGAGCAGAGGCTTATTCCAAGCACTTGCAATCATCAGTGTACACCACAAAAGTGGTATTTCAGGCTCATGGACATGCTGTGACAGGGCTGTATCTAAAACACAACATTTTTTTCACCACTGCAATTGCAACAAAATGGTGAGAAAATGGAAAAAAAAACAACCCCTCCCACTTCTAGTCTTCAAAGTTGAAAAAAATAGACCAAATCTCGGAATACAGGTTGCCCAGGGAGGTTGTGGAGTCTCCTTCTCTGGAGGTACTCAAGACCCGCCTGGACAAGGTCCTATAGGAAAGTTCCTGCCTAATTGATAAAGAACATTATTACTAAAGTCACCTAGGAGAAGGTTCAGCTTTGAGATCAGCGTCTGTTCTCCCAGTGGGCAGTAGCAGGCATTAAGTAACAACTAACTTACTGAATCCTAGACTAAATCTGTGCTCTGCCTAGGCCTAGTGGTGCTCAGAACTGCTGAAAGGGATTGCACAAGATGTTGCATGAACTGTATGCTAGTGAGAGGTATCTGTAGCTTTAAAACTCCTATCTGCCTTCTCAAAACTTGTCCTTTTACTCTTCTAAAAGTTTTGGCTATGCGATCTTTATGCTGTGAGGGAGATTACTTTTATGCGAACTCTTCAGTGCCCATTTTCAGCTATGAATAAGACTCATTTCTGAAGCTGTCTCTGAGAGATGTAATTGCCTTTTGCAACAGCAAACATCAAGAGCTCAAGAATAACAAGGACATTTTGGAAAAAGCAAACATTTTTAAACGTCAGCCTAATTTAATGGTAAAATAGAAGTGAGCTGACAACTTTTGGCATGGACTTTTACGTATTACGTGGGTTTACACATAAAGCCAAGAGGTCAGGAGGTTTCCGCTTATTGAAGGTTTTCATAGTTTTAGCTCCTCTGAACCTTCCATCTTGTGTCTGTTTTTGAATTCTTTTCAAATTAAGAATCCCCAAATGTTTTACCCCAAGGCAATATGATAAGAAATTATTACATGCCAAATCCCCCTTTTTTTGACAAACATACAACTTTGTCACTGTACAGTGAATATATGATATATCTCTTATTATGTTGTATCTGATGAGTTTCTTTTTTCTTTGCCACCTCAGTTTGGTCAAAACACCCTAGAACTCACAGTGATAACAGCAGAACTTGCATGTGTCTAATCAAAAAAGTTCAAGACTATCTGCAATTTGTTCTGAATTACTCAAATCCATAAGTGAAATGCAGTTCAAGTGAATTTTGGAAATCACTGAAAGAAACTGGCTTCCAAACCCTATGTTATAAGGAGTTTGATTCACCTTGCAAAAAGATGTTTACGTTTATAGTGAATTTTTATGCAATTTATGCTACCATCTGCATGACTTATTATGAACTACGTAACGATATCTGAAAGAGCATCTAATCCTTATGCGCATTAATAGATTATGGTAGTGCTAAGGGCTGCGTTGTAAGGTACTTGAAAATACATTCCCTGAAGAAATAAAAAATTATTATCCTTGAACGAAGTAAAGTCCTGTGAAATTCTTTCACATACAGTTTTAAATAGCTATCATCTGCAATCTCTTTGTTTTCAAAGTGCACTTTTTTCAAACCAAAGTGATTTGTACATTGTTAATTTGTTATCTGTCAGGCGTGTGAGACTAGAAACACAGACCTGGTAGTTTTTGTAAGTTCTTAAACAGCAGTTCAGCCATGTGAACACCAATGAAGACCGAAATGGCACTGTTGTAGGGCCATGGAGATCTGTCTACAAGTCCTCACTCCACCGTAGACATCCTCTCCCTAAGCAATATTGTGTTATACAAGTTGGCAAATAGAATAGACTAGAGAGAAAAAGCAATTATATCCAGAAGTGTACTTAGATTGGTCAAACTTCCCTGGATTTCAATAAAAATCTTCCTGTTAGTTATAAAAAGGACTGCGCTGGGCCTGTGGTGGTTATGTGTTTGCTAAAAAGGGTTTTGAGATAGCAGTTAGGCATCAGGAACTTCAGTACCTTATAACACTCATCAGACTTCAAGCCTGTTAAAAGAAATTCTCACAACTTCTTCCCTGATTCAAGGTCCTTGGCAAAGGTCTAAGCAGTGATCAAATGTATGTTCTTACTCAGGATTTACAAAGTCAGCTACCACTTCTGCATTCCAGTGTCATCACCTGGTTAACAGCAAGGCTTTTCTCTCTAACTGAAGGTAAATATCTGTATATTGTGCTGTTTTCTGTAAAGCTAGCAATGCTTTCTCTCATCAGTAATAACTGACATGTAAATTGGTAATCTCTTGAGGCCGTAAAATATTCAGACTCATTTTGAGACACCTCTTCCTTTATAGTATATTTAAATGAGTGTCTGTATTGTCGAATGTCCTTTCTTCAGTGTCCTTTACGCTTTAATGAGTGTTACTGGGGAACTGAGGGGTTGGTTTGCAAAGCTCTTATTATAATTTGATATAGATCTGAATTCAACTGACTGGCTTACCCTAGCTATTCTTGTTACTGTAGTCAATGTTAATATTACAAAGAATCGACTGCCTGCACAATTTCAATAGTTTTGCAGTGTGGTTGAGTCCTATGTATTGCAAAACAGATAATTATATAGGGGAAATCTTAGTAAGGTGGAAAAAAAAAATTTGTACGGACCTAGCTAATGAATTACAGTATTGATCATTGTCTTGAGTCTGGATAATGTAAAGGTGAGAAAAATGTGAGATACAGCATTTGAAAAATGTTTTCTAGCACTGTCTAAGCATACGTGATAAACACTTCTGGATGGGAGAGAGGAAGAGAATTCCAATTATTTATCTAAGTTACAGAGTGGGAGATAGAAAGAGTAGGAAAAAAATAAGGGATAAAAAATGGCCCTCCTTTCATCTCCCTTTTTGCCACAAGTTGTTGTGGCTACAACTGATTTAGAGTTTCTGGATACTGCAAGATGTCTGTGCATTTCTGTTTTGAACTGGGGTACTGTGAATAGATAAAATGGTTAAGACATGTTTGAAGGCAAGCTAGCTTTTTTCATGTTAGCTGTAAACACATACAATATGGTGAACTGACTTTACTGTTACAGCAATTAGAAAACATGATCAGAATGTCCTGGAGTCTAGTACAACTACACTGCTTTGGTATTTTGCACCCCTGTAGCATGGACGTGCTAACAATCCACTTTCATTCTGCATCTTAGTCCATTTCAGATTTTGGGGGAAGAATTTTCTGACTGGCTCAAAGGCAATCCTGGGGTAAAATTTTAACCATTCATCAGATGTGTATGTACATAACGGCAGGCTCAAAATCACATAAGGAAATATTGCCCTTTGATTTTTAATTTTAAAGTTCTAAAGCAATCATAAAAATACAAAGGTCTGCATATATAGGTCCTGTTATGAGTCATACATATTTACCATATCAGTGTGTCTGTGACTTCACTGGTCCATTATAACAATTTAATACAGCTGAAAATTATAACTATTTCTCACTGGTGTGAATGATAAATGAGTGTGAAACTCGACAACAGTAGAATTAGCCTGGTGAAAAAATGGTAAATCAAACTCAGGGTAAACCAGTGCCTTTTACGCCTTATATAGTCTCTGTGAAAGTTGGTATGAAAAGTAATCAAGAATAATACACGATTTCATTCCACCTTTCACAGAAAGACTGTGACACGTTTGGCAAATATTAAGAATGGCTCCGAAGACTTTGTGAAAAAGGTGGCACTCATAGCCACCCATTATCCTGCTTCACATTATAATCAAATGTTAAGTAAAAAGAAGTTGGGACATTTCCAAACTTGCACAAAGCATGATTTGGAATCTTGAGACCAGATTTATCCTCCATTTGAATTACATCAGAATAAATTTGGCTTTCAGTTTGTTCTTGATTTTGGCTTGAGACTCTGGAAGCGTTGAACTGCTAGAAATGTTTTCAAGTCTGAGACTCACTAATCACTTCTATGATAATTAATACAATTGAGAGAGTTCTATGTAGAGTCAGTTAAAATTCTTGCATAGATTAAATTTACATAGAATCAGTCCCAAACAAAGCAAGCTGTTAACTTATCAGTTAAGGATAATAATGCCATTTCCTATGGATATAGACCATATACTTGCTAAAATCTGCTCTGATGAGAGCACTGACAGATTTTATAATCTGGTTAAATGAAGATTGGAAAATCAATCCACATGAAGGCTTTTTCTTCAGCAATCTGTTCCTAACATGATCTTCATTTGTGAAATTCAATAGCAGCACAAGAAAACAAGTCTTTGATATTTCCTCATATACATCCTATAGGAAGAATTGTATTGCTGTAGAGGGTCTGTACCAACAGACAATGTTATGCAGCCAAACTGTTCATGATTTATCTGTGGCCTAACATCTAACATTTGATGAATGAATTTACAGCAAAATAAGGTTACTGGAGCTTGTTCAATTGTTTCATGTGGTTAGGACAGCTGTAGGCAATCTGTATAGGCTCTTCTGCTATTAGAAACCTATACATGTTTAGGCAGTATATATTTCATTTATGATCTGCCAGAAAATATATTAAAACTGAAGATCACTCTATGAATATTCCTCTGTGAATGCTTACAGCATAAGAGGAATTTCCCAAGACTAAAAGTAACCATAGTAATTTCATTTGAACATCTCATGTAAATGAAGTCTGTCTGTCTTGAAAGTGTCTTCTACATGTACACTTTATAACAAGAGAGGTCACTTGATATAGATTGTGTTGCTCAGTCTGACCCACTCTTACATTCCAAAACATGTCTTTACATTGCTTGTGTTCACATAGGTAAAATCTCTGGTTTTCTTAAAGCGTTGATGCAAGGCTTTGAATTTACTCTTTTAACAAACCAAGATTTTTCAGCCAGAACCAAATATCACCAGCACTCCACATGATGTTAAATGCAAATAAAAGTAGTCTGAGGTCGAGCCCAAATACATGTGAAACTCAGTCCTAGGAATCAAACTCTATCTACTTTGCCCATCCTCCTCCAACTCCCCATAGGAAGTTTTCCAGACGTATGCTGAGTCTTTCGGTTCTGCCTCTCTCTAACTTTGTGTCTGTTGTCAATTATTTTGTCTTTGTCAGCTGTTGAAACAGAATCTAAAAATACACTAAAACATCCACTTGCAAACCTTTCTGCCCAGAAGGAGCTGGGAGGTTTTTGACAATGATTAGCTCATTATTTATTCCAAACCAAGGAATGAACCTCCATCTTTCTTTCCTGTGCAGGAATCCTTATAAGTAAAAACATAATCTGACAGACAGCCTCTAAGGTTTGAAGTGCATGAGTGTACAGAGAGCTTCTGACTCACATGGATGTACACAGGAAGAACAGTTCAATTCAAGAAACACAGACTTCCTCACAGATAAAGATTTAGTGGAGTTGAACTTTCCTGGAATTTTAAGGATTTGCTAAGGACAGGCAAAAGTTAGTTTGGCCCATTTTTGGTGAGCTTTTTACTGAAAGAGAACATCATACCTCTGTCCTAAAAGCATTATTTATAAATTATTGCCTGTCACATGACTTGCAGGAAACTATTTTGACATCCACAGAGTCCAGGACAATGAAAAAAACTCATTAAACTGTGCCGTCTGGAGGAGTGGTGCTGCAGTTTTAATTACAATCCACGAGATGGTACAAGATAAAAAAGCTACAGTCAGTGTGCTAAAGCAGTCTGTAGAGCTTGCTTTGCTTGCCTGTGGGGGTTGAATGCCTATTGCTTTTCCAAATGCCTGTGTGTTCTGTACTGGCAGCTAAACCAGTGTGTTGTGTTTGTTTAGCTCTTGGTGGTATATAGCACATGTGTTTCTATAAAGATACTAATTATAAAATCGTACCACTAGTGTTGTACCCTCATTTTAACATTTTGTGACGATTTCTTCTGTTGTGCAAAATAACCATAGTTATATACTCACTTCCTTCTCTGTAAATAAAACCAGGGTTCACCTGACAAATGAAACCTTCATGCAGCACACATTTAAGCTTTGAAATCCATGAAACTACTAATTTGCTTACAATTAAGTGTTCATTCAAATTTATTGGGGACTTTGAAATTACCTCAGAGTATGTAAATTCACTCAATGGCTGAGCTGTGCTCATGGCTAAGCTCATGGCTCTTAACTCTAATTCACTGCACCTGGTGTTGCCATAGGAGTTGTCAGCTGGAATACTGTTGAAACAAATAAACAAACAAGAATTCTTGTGGCATCTTCAGAATAATTAGCAGGAGTGCCACAATCACGGTAAGGTTAAAGATATTTATTTTCTTAAGTCCCACAACCTGGTGTGAGATGGTGTGTTTCTCCACCCCTCTTGGTTTGAAATGTGAGGCAATTCCAGCAGCATCTCAAAGTAAAACTTCCCTCTCCATGGGTAGTACTTGTTATTGATCAACCGAACTAGCAGGAAAAGGTGAAAGTGAGGTACTAGAGTGTAAAACAAAAGAAGGATACATTATATTAGTTATGTGGAAATGCTAGCGAAAGTGCTTTAATTTCATATATTCATAGAGTATGTTCATGCTGCATATTTAGACTAGGCCAGTCAGGAGCACTCTCACTGCTATGCACCAGTCTAGGGTGAAGACTGCAGAAGCAAAATTCATATTTTACTGCTGTCAGTCATCAGAACTCTATTTTTGATTGGAGCATATAGTGCGTACCGTACCAACATAGGCAACATGGAGATGCTGAGGGTGGTGACGCAGGGCCCATTCCCCCTGCATGGCAGCGTGTGCGTCTGTCCTGGGAGGGAGCATGTGACTGCATAGCACTGGGGCGCTCCTGATTGCCTGTAGTCTCATGCATATGCCTGTGCCTGTTGCTTGAGTTTGTGTTGTCCGTTGTATAACAGAGGTTGCCTACAGCTGGGTTACAAGGTAGAGAAGGAGCTGTTAGACCCTGTCAGAAGCCTGGAAGCCACTTCTTCCTTACATCGAATATGCTGTCAGGAAAGGCAGCAGCAAGCATGCCTAAAGTCAGACAAATTGTTCTGTGGGGCTGATATGGCTCCTAGACCATAGTTTAACCTCTAACTGTTCCATTTCATTTTTTACCATACTAAGCTATGCTTGTATCCATGCTTGTATTCTTATTCTAACACTTCTGAGTTCCGCTGCATGCTTAGGGAAAAAAAAATTGTGTGAATCTATGGATTCTGCACATGATAATCAGGCACATTATTTTGTTCTTTTAGATTATCTTCTCCCGACATTCTTGAGTAGATTCCTGTACAGAGTGAACTAGTGTGTCCAGGTTATTGTCATTATCACAGATTCTTTTTATTTAAAAAAATCCACCTTGCCATACAGATAGCTAGTGCAGCATTTATTGTAATTGTCTTTCAAGTTATGCATGTATGAAATGTTTACACAGTTTGCTACAAGAATTTCTTGTTTTGCAAGTTTGCACAAAACACCAGAAATGGCTCACTTAAAACATACATCAAAAGGGAATCGGTGATAACAGATGAATGCATTTATAAAACTAGCTGGGGACAAACTCAGCTAACAGCAGCTTGGAACAGAGCGGATGCAGCTCAGATGGGAGTCTCTGGGCAAAGTTCACTGATTAAATCTGTGGGAGGAGAAGTTACAGAGCTCAGTTCTGCAGAGGGCATGTGCTGAATGCGGTGCTAAGATGTAGTGCTCAAAACCTGGTGTGCTTGCCCATTCATACTTCTGTTCATGAGAACGCTGATGGATGGCTACCGAGTAACTGCCCCTTCATAACACAGTAGGGTCCTTCCACGTGGTGCATTTGGAGTCTCCCCTGTCACATGTCGTTGCTTTTATAGACAATAAGACCTTGGAGGGTAGAATCAGGTGTAACTTATAATACCACATCAGGCAAAGGAGAGACCAACAGCTTAGGTCTTGAAGACCTGGAGATTCAGAAGACAACATTTAAAAAAATAGTCAATGGCCCAAATTTGAAGGCTCAACTTTTAAAGGCACTGAACTTTGATGTTACAGAGTTACTTGGATTTTCAAAACCACCTGTGATATCTAGCTAATGGAGCTTGCACTCCAAGGTCACTTAGATGATACCAGATGGCCATAAAAAGGGTCAGTTTCCCATTTCTTTAGCAGAATATATTAAGAAGCCTAAAAAGAACGTAGCTGTACTTATATTGAGTTACTGTTTGGGTCAGTACTGTGGGGAAAAAAGTTTCATGCCTGCAGGCTGTATTGTCTGTATTGTCAGTTTGCTACCTTTTGTTTTTTCACTTTCACTTTTTTGTTTTACTTTGAACTCGATTTATGTACGTTATTTCAAACTTTTCAGTAGATTCCATTTTGAAATGGATGTTCAGTTATCATGCACTGAATGTATCTCTAAGATCATATATATTTCAAAACAGAGTTTGATGAGTCAAGTACTCTTTAGATCACAGCACTGATCTTATCTAAACCTGAGTCCAATGGAAATCAAGCGGAAACCTGTGTAAAGGTGGCCTCCCTAATGATACCAGTTTTCAGAGATGACTTAAATCTTGCTAAGTTGAAAAAAACCCGTTCAGTTGGTACAAGGGTTCAAACCAAATACAGGCTGTTATCAATTGCAGTCATCTGGAAAGGAAAATGCTCTTAATGCAGTGCCAGTAAAGCATATTCCCTTGAGTTTTCTTGCTCCGAGCTACTGTAGCTTGTTTACATTCCCCAAAGAAACTGGGTGAAATCTTTCACACACAATGTCAAACCTTCAGGGAAGTTTAAGATAGGACTTCTGTTGTTAGAATAGGTTGATGTGTTTTGCTAAAACTTAACATTTTAACCATAAGAACTCCTTGATCCTGCTTCCTTTTTTTTCTTCCACATACTGATCACTGTGAGAAGCATCAGACTTCTAACACATTTATACTGTGAAAGTCAAAAGAAAGCTATCCAGCAGGTCAAGGCATGGAAAATAGTAACAAACACCTGCTGCTTGTACATATGGATAGATTTTTCACTTAAGTGGAAATCACTTAGCTGAAAATCAAAGCACTGGTGGAAAGCGTATCAAAGCAGTTAAAACCAGAAGAGCGCATGGAAGTGTTTTATGAGAAAGCGTGTAGCTTGAAGTGTTGAACTTTCACAGATAAATGTACAGAATTAGTTAGCTATTTTGTCTCTTTCATTTGGTAATCAATTTTCCCCACTACCAGCCTACGACAGCTAGTAGGCCTGCACATTTGTTTCATATGGTCAAAGAATGTTTAACCCCCTACTGACCCTCTAGTGTTTGCTCTCCCTCCCTCGAGGCACGGAAGACTTTAAAGTAGAAAACCGATGAATGAAAAGAATTAATCGCTTGGGGGCTTTTGTCATGAAAGCTTGAAAGGGGATCAGAACAGTCTGACATGTTGACAGCTGAAGTCAAGAGGAAAATTATGATATAATACAGCAAGTCAAAAATGTCATGTGCCATCGTATCCAAAAGGCAAACATACTGCCTTATTTCTTTTTTGGCTGCTCTTGCTACTGGTAACAACAGTAAATTCTGTGCTGGAACCTCTTGAAAAAGATGAAGGGTATTCATGTCTGCTTTTAAGAATAAGCTGTTGAGCTTCTCAAAAATGGGTGTAACATGTAAATGAGCTTCTTCTGACCCTGGCGTCTTACCCCTGCTACAGCCTATGATGGATCTCTGGTTGCTGTTACTGTTCTGGATACTTTAGTTCATGCTTTGTCTTCTTCTAACTAGCTTACTTTGCTTGGAAGTTGTGAGGCTTCAGCTGGATATATTTAAATTTTTCTCCCTGAATACAGCATTGGCCAACTCCTTATGCCAATGGTGACATTGTTTGCTGTATGAACTTGCTTTTCTTTGATATAGTCTTGCTTAGATACCTTTTCAGGTATTTTTATTATTAATTTACATCAGTGATTTGCCTAACAATTCTAAAGGTAATCAAGACCAGAGTGGGTTTGTAACTTAAATCGCAAAAGAGAGAAAGTTTGTGTACATTTGCATTCAAAAATGACAGCCATATTCTTTCTGTTGTCTTCATTCTAATCCCTTGGAATGGCCTTTACATCAAATGGAAAGGTATCGACAAACTGCAGGAAAAATAACACGTTCAGTCCTCCTGTGCTTGTTCCTTTTCATTCTGCTCAGCATGGAGAGCCAGGCACGGCCACAGCCGTGCTCAACAGCGTGCTGGACAGTGAGCCCAAACCCAGCTGTGTTTTCACAGCGGTGTTTTAAATCTGTGGCTGACTTTCTGGTTAGCGTAATTTTAGGAGTCTCCTGGGCTCCCAGCAAGCTTTGCCAGCTAGGGCAAGCTGAGAGGCATTGCCTTGAGTTTCCAAATCATATCACAGTGAGCCAACAAGAATTCTGTTAGCGGATCTTCTGTTGGCAGAAGATGTGAGCATCGAGCCAGTGTTACGTTTGCAGCAGGACGGTCAGGTTGCAGGGTGAGCCCAGGTGCCTGTGCAGCTCCATGGCTGCATTGCACGTGCCGGGGCAGCGGGAGGCGACAGTGGGTGTTGTGTGCGGGAGTGCGGCGGGTGTGAGCGGCCGGGAGGGAGGTGCTGGGCCCATTGCTGCCCGCTCCAGACCGGCCGCTTGCCTCGCGTTATCGGACGTTGCCCCTGGCCCGCGGGAGGTGACAGCGTGATCAGCAGCCTTACTGCAAGGCACGTCTCGGGCTGTGCGCTCTGAGAAGCACTGGGAAACGCGGTGCTTTTCAGCTGGAAAATGCGGAGGAAGTCTTTCCTGGGGTTTTTTCTCCGTTTTTCCCTCCTGAGCCCAGCGTGCGGCCGCTCTCGGGGCGCGGGGCCGGCCGTGTTCCCCCGCTGCGGCTGGGCGGCCGCCAGGGGTCCCCAGCGGCCCGCACGGCCCGTGCCGG
>Ga0065711_1027701_pt1 | contig 46623 bp, 28 predicted proteins | sample Hoacrofraction12_FD_59098 | JGI IMG/M metagenome (GOLD analysis project Ga0065711, IMG submission 59098) | Hoatzin crop microbial communities from Cojedes, Venezuela - Epithelial fraction 12 v2 (version 2) | ecosystem: Host-associated > Birds > Digestive system > Esophagus > Crop | place...
TCCGTCACCCTCAGAGGGAAGAAGTTCTTCCTCATGTTCAGACGGAACTTCCTCTGCTTCCATTTGTGCCCATTGCCCCTTGTCCTGTCGCTGGGCACCACTGAAAAGAGTCTGGCCCCATCCTCCTGACACCCACCCTTGAGATATTTATAAGCATTTATAAGGTCCCTTCTCAGCCTTCTCTTCTCCAGGCTGAACAAGCCCAGCTCCCTCAGCCTTTCCTCGTAGGAGAGATGCTCCAGTCCCCTCATCATCCTCATAGCCCTCCGCTGGACTCTCTCCAGCAGCTCCTCATCTTTCTTGAAGTGGGGAACTCAGAACTGGACACAGTACTCCAGATGGGGCCTCACTGAGCCCAACTGTTTGGAAGGGAGAAACTTTGCTCTTTTTTGATGCAGCTGGACCAGCTCGCTGGAGCAGAGGGAAGAGATGTGAGGCCCGGAGTGCCTGTGCCACCTGCCCAGCCAAGAGAAGGGCCCTTGGCAGTGAACCGGGGAGCAAGCACAGCAGTGATTTTTCTTTCCAGACATAATGAGTCCCACTGAAGCCTGAAACACTTGGTCAGAGAGGAATCAGCTCAAGTGCATCCCGGGGCACTTTACTTACCCCAAACTGCCACTTCTGATCTTCTTGGAGTGGTAGTAAATGGTGACCTGTCCTCTGTTTTTTATAACAAAAAACCAGCAAAAATTCATCATGTCAGATGTCGCTACAACTGTGCTGGGGAGGATGGGTCACCCCGGTGTTAAATACGTCACTTGTTCTTCTGTACTCTGTGATGCTCAAGCAGAAAGGGGGGGGTTAATAAAAGAACTCCTGTTGGGTGGTTGGCCATGTCCTACACTAGGCAAGGTTTTGTCTTCCCATAACACAGGCAAAATGAGGAAACATAATACTGAACACTGAGGGTACTCAGACCTCGGTAGTATTCAGGAGTTTCAGGACTCATTAACTCATAGCTTGGACTCTTACAGCAACAACTTTTCAAGCAGGGGAGAGGTGGCTGGCTGATGGCTGAGGTAACCTCGTAAGGTGCAGGAGAGGTGCCTCCCCCATCACCCACGCTGGCATCAGCCCGGCCACCCCTCCGGGAAGCCAGGCTGGAAAGCGGAGTCTGGCAGAGGGGAAGTGGCTCACTGCTCAAAGGGAAATGAACTTGGTCAGGTCACCCATAGCCCCACACATCAAAATTACCTGGAATTATTTTGTTTTTTCTCATTTTCCTATTTTTTCTTTGCAAAAAACTCATTTTGGAGGAGGGATTTAGGATTTGTGCTTACAAATAAAATAGCCTGTAACGTGCATAATGGGAGCAGTTCAGTTTTCCATGGTTGTCTCTTGACGTGTTTACACAGCTGGCCAGATACCATTAAAACATGCTTTCTCAGGAGGCAGTGTGGTCTAGTGGAATGAGCACGGGCCTAGGAGTCAGGAACTCCCACGTTGTAATTTTGGGTCACCAGTGACTTGCTCTGGTGCACAGAGGGATTCACTTAACCCCTGTGTATGTCAGGGTCCCAGAAAGACCCCTCTCCATCACAGCGTGATGCTGAGGATCAACGCGTTAACCCTGGGGTGGGAGAGGACTGGGTCCTGATGCAGTACCCGGGGTCGAAAACCCCCAGGTAAAGGCTGCGGTGGGCTGTGCTGGCTCAAACGTTCCTCTCTGCCTTCACCTCTGGTGGGCTGGGGTTAGCCAGTCTCCAAATCGGAAACGCCGCATCCGACGGGCTCTTGTGCAAGTCTTCCTGCTCCGCAGGGAGAGCGTCCGCAGGCACGCTGCAACAGCCGGTCACCGGGCCTAGCACCAGCGCTCGTGGCGAGACACCGCAGCTTTGCGGGTCCTTCGGGAAGTCAAAAAGTGAACGAACAGCAGTGATAACTTCCAGCTCAGGAACATAAATAACTTAAAAGCATCAGCTTCCAAAAAGCCGGCATACATATCAAATATTACACCTGACCAGAAGCTTGCATGGCGATGGGACTGCACGTACCACGAAATGACTGGCTCTAGTTCTAGCTCGGACAGTTAAAACTCCAATAAAACCTAAACTGATATTGAGCCAGGGCCACTGGAAACCCCTTCTGAGACTCCTTCAGCGCAGGGTACTTTCGCCATAGCACCGGGCTCACGGAGCAGGCTGCAGGCTTAACCTGGAAACTGCACGCACAGCGACCCGCACCGCACCTGGGTGGTGGTGCTGGAAACCATCCTGCGGGAAGATGTTCCAGCCGCTGGCTAGGTTGCGGTCTTACGCATTAAATATCCTCCTTGTTTACTTCTCCCACTGCTGTTACGTCTGGTAACTGCCCTGTTTGCATTTCACTCTGCTGCTAATAAGGGTTTTATTTGATGGAATACTGGAGATCCTCCAGCACAAAAAGGTTCCAAATCAGGCAATAGCTATCTTGTTGCTTCACTCCAGTTCGTTTCTTCCCTCTCTCTGCTTCCCAGGGCCTGTCATAAAAAAGGAAAAGTTGCTTGCAAAACTCAGGGACTGGCCTTGCTGCTGGACTGTATCTCGGGTTTTGTCAGCAGCTTGAGGGGATTTTTGTCAACAACTTGAGTCATCTGAGAGAACCGCTCTGCTCTTTGCAAAGCGACTTCTGCGCAGGAGGGTGGGTGTGGGAACCGCTTGGCGGCTGACATCGGACAGGCAGGGCAGCACGCAGCGCGTTCTCAGGGCTTCTGGATACAGAGAAGGGCCATGTCAGGGCGTGAGGAGATGGAGCGGGACGTGGCCACAGCCCAAGGAGATCTTGCGGCCATGTGTCTTCAGCCCCGCGGCTGCTCCAGCTACGCTTCGTAACCGACTCGGGAGCAGTGACCACGTCAGGGTCCTGGTGCCTTCTCCGGCTCCACGATTGTGCCGAGGGCTGGAGCTGACCCCACCGAACCCCGGGAACGTGGGAGGGACAGGACCCACGGCCCTACCTCTCCCACTGCCTGGCCAGGCTGGATGCCTGCTCACCATGGCTCTGCCCAGCCGCGGACGGCGACAGCCGAGCCCTCGCAGCCTGTTCCCACCTGTGCAAGCTCTCAAAAGAAGTTTGTCCAAACCGAACCTCCTGAGCCCGGCTGCAACCTGGGGTTCAGGACTCAGCCCTCCGCCTCCGTTCCTGCCGAGGTGACGGAGCGCTGGGTGCACGGTCTCCTCAGGAGAAGCAACTGCAAGAAACTGAAAGTCTTTTTCTTTGGTTTTTGAAGAGAAAGACTGTTCTCTTCTGGACGGCAGACTTTAACAGCAAAGAGATCGGAGCCTTCAGGGTATCTTTAACCCAATTTTAGGACCTCCTGGAAGCAGAAGTTATTTATGGACCTGTTGCTGGAAGCTCAGCTCCAGTGTTTTAAAATGGCTGTGAAACATACTCCTGGTGGGAGAACGAGCACGAAAACAAGAGAAAACCAGGAATCTCTTATCTGACATTCCCGTCTCTGCTAATAAATTCTCTTTTCAATGCTGAAGCCTTAGCTGGTTTTAAAGCAGTCTTGTAAAACTGCCTTGACGCCTTATTAACACTGGCACAAAAATCCACTCGCTCGCCCTTTGCTGACCGAGTGCTACCAGGGATCGCACGGGGATGTTCCAAACCTGTCAGAGGTCGGGTGCCCGAGCGGGGCGTGGGGGTACAGTCTGCGACGAAGCGTCACGCGTCCCTCTAGCGATCTATAAATATCAAATATTACCATTGACTGAATTAGGGCTTTTGTCTTTCCGTAGCCTTACTTATATAGTTGACGCTGGCTTTGGTGGGTTTGCTCCAGTCCTTCCCCACCCGATGGCACCCTCAGGTCAGCCTCGGGAGCTTGGTGCAGAGCCCCACGCCCTCAGCAGGAGCTGAAAATCCCGGTCATTTCGCCTAACTTTGATGAACCTTCAGAACCGAAATGATTAAAGCGACAACTTCCATTGACTCCCCGCTGAGGTCTCTGACCTTAAATCACGGAGGTCACAAAAAATATGTTAAGAATCTGGATAAACTCCAATTCAGAACCCCTTTGGATTCAGCGTCTCTCTGCAGCGGGGGCATCGATATGACTTAAAGGAAGCGCAGACTTTACAAGTCACTCAATAATTAAAAGTTGTCAGAGGAATTTCACCAATTTCAGTGCATACCTTTTTCTTTCCTCAACCCCACCAAATGCATTTTTTTAAAAGGCAACAGAAAACGTAAGCACTTCAACTTAACAGGGTCCCAGTTCTGCAAGTTCTTCAGAAAGCTGTAACCCTCCAGCTTCAGGGCTGCATAGAATAAAATCATGACACTTTCCAGTTGAAGGGTTTGACATTTTTCCACCCTGCATCAGGACAGATGTAAACAGTCCATGTTTGAGCTCCTTGGGTGCAATGACAAAGACCCCTTCCTACGCCACTGAGTAAATCATCGGGCAAGAACGTTTTCTGACTACACAAGACAACCACGATGACACATGTGCTTGGTACTAAACGAAGAGGCCACGATTAGCTGATTCTGTGTAAAATCAGCGTCCAAACCCAGATTTTCTTTTACCATTGCATAATTTGTTGCATTTTGAAGGCTCTTTTGGGCTTCTCTTGTGAAGGAAGGATGCAGACCATGCCGGGGGCAAGCAGACTGCACCTCTCCCTCGCACCCACAGAGCAGCCCAGATGCCCTCAAGCAACCCTGAATTGTCACACAGAGCTCTCTGCGCTCTCTTAGTGGCTGGAGAAGGCGGCAGGAGGTAACAGAGGAAGGATGGGACATACCTACCAAGAGTCCTATTTTAGAATAAAAAATAATTTAATTCTTCAGTCACCAGCATTGCATGGTGTTGCCTCCTGATGTCTTTTGCTCAGAATTACACGAACCAGAAGCGCAGCCGTGACATTTGTAGGAGTGAGTGTGATTTACCCCAAGGAAGGAACCCCACAGCATTGACATCTGCTCTGTGAGTCATCCCTCACCCTGAGCCTTCACACACATTTGGCCCTGGAGAAGCTGAAATTCCATGCAACGAGGGAAACCAGGGAGAGGAGGGCTGCTTTTGTGATAAATCCCACAGCACAAATTCCTTCGCTAAGTGGAAAGTATTACAGTCCCACCGTCGCCTCCCGCCACGTGCGCTGCAGAGAAGACAGTGTGGGCTGGGGGTGCGTGTGCCAGGGCAGCATTTTCTCTTGTGTGGTATTTAGCAAAGTGGAGGTCTCAAAACTACAAAGCAAGCAGCAGCTTAGGCCTTCAGAATGTTTGCTCCTCATTGATAATGGGTCTGTCTGGCCAGTAAATCCAGCGTTAAGTGGAAGATAACTACATTGTGACTTTATTTGGCAGCCCAAAGCTGCCCGCCATGGGGGCCACAGGTGGACCGGCTGCGGGCTCCCCGGGAAGGGCCATCGCCCACAGCAACCCAGCAGCGACGGCGTCTGGAGAAGGCTCTGTCTGCTGGACAACAGGTAGTGTACAAAGCAGTGCAACGCCGCAGTGCTGCTATGCTCAAGTCCTCTTATTCTTAAAACCATTTCAGGCATTTCAAGCCTCACCTTCTCAGCAGAGAGGAGGAACTTGCGGTCTGTAAGAGGTGGCAGCACGCCGAAGCGTCGGGCGATTTGGTCTTCTCTGCCAGGGTGCCTGCGCTGGGGCGGGTCTCCACGCCGCGGCCGGGGCCTTCTGCAGCTCCTCAGAGGTGTGCCTGCGTGGTTGTAGTTACAGCTCGGCGCAGACAGCTGCTGCGTTTCTGTCTGCAAGAGCAGTGGCGACTGCACTCCAGCACGGCTGCACCTTCCCTGTGCGACCCTTGGGTTGAGATTTTTTCAGCTGGGTCCCAAATGGCACATTTTGTATATCAGTATTTAGCGCCGGTCTGTAATTAGCAGATAATTTTTTCCAGAGCTAATGAAAAGATGCCCCAGCAATCTCTGGATCTGCTCCCAAACCCATTAATACGGTTCAAGTGATTCCGTTTTATTCTATGTGGGCCAGACCAAGCAGTTTGAAGAAAGGTGCTGCCAAGTATTTCCAATCAGGAATATGCTGAAATCTGGTGAAAAAGGATGGAAGAATTCATCCTCTATCTGCCCCTGTTAAATCCAACTTGGAGAGAAACTGGGAAAATTTAATGAGTAATACTTCCTGAACTATGATGGTATATTGGTGGAAATGTGGCTAGGAATTAGCTCCCCTGGAAAAACTAAGAAAAATATATTTCTGTCATCATAATGAAGCCTTAAGCTGTTGTTATTAGTCATTAGTGCCTCTTTATAGAGCCAAAGATGATAAATGTGGGGACACGGCGAGCCTCAACTCCATTTCTTCTCTGCGCACCAGCCTTCGTGTGTGGATTCCTACGACAGTGTCCTGCCATGCCGAGCTGCGGCGACTGCTTGTCACCAAACCTTTGGCTCCATTTCACATCCAGTATCATTAAATCTGGAGTCAATACCAAAATTAATAGGTCCCAGCACTTTCACACCCAGCTGTCACCCCGGTGCCCAGAAGCACACTTGATTTGGCATCTGAGAGCACAGCTTGACGATGGCCAATGTGAAAGGAGCGCTCGGAGGGATCCTAAACCAGCCCAAGCACGCCGTACTCTGCTAGCATCGGAGCAACACCCGTCCTGTGTGCGCCTTTCCGTTTGGGTAACGTTCTTGCTAAGCAACTACGAGCCTATTAAAATGCACCGAAAAAGCACCGAACAGCTGCCGTGATGAAGTTACGCTGCATTTCCAACTGGGGCTCATGGTCCGGGGCGCATCCATCCCGCAAAGATGTTCACAAGTGTCTGGGGAAACGCCGGGAGAACATCACTTTGCCGAAAAAACAATCTTCACAGCAAAACAGCACAAATGGAACATTTTCCCTGACCAGGCTCCCTCTTTGGGATGAGCGCTCGGCGAGTGGAGCCCGACAGAGGCAGTGGGCCGGGCAGCTGCATCCGATTCTGCAGATCCCGGCGCCGCGCTCGGGCTTCCCACCGGTCCCGGCAGAGGCCACGTCTGCCCTGAGCAGGGGGCACGGGCTGGGGAGCCACCACCCACCCCACGCCGAGAGCACAGCGTCTGCAGCTCCTGCCGGGGCCCAGTCAGCGGCTTTCTGGGGTTATAAGCAAGGAGAATCCTGCTCACAAACCATCAAGTCAAGAAAGAAATACAGTATAAAAACAACGAAGAACCACTGTGAAAGGCAAATGCACTTGACATAAGAAAGTCTGAAAAGGTCACCAGGATGTTGGTGGGAAGGATACAAGTATTTTTTAACTCTGAACAAAGGGACCAAAAGGTGAATAAAGGAACCACTGTGTTACCACCCCAGGCAGGGAATAAAAATTCCCCCAAGACTATGAATTAATTCTAAACCAACTGTGCTGTACTGAAGCCCTCCGCAATACGGACACCGACCCGCACACCTCAGCGCCGGCAGCAGAGCGGGGCTGTTAATGAACGTTGTCCTGGAACTTCTTTTAAAAGCCGAGCTCTCAAACTCCCATTCCTCTCCCGCTCCCTCGACAGCCTTTGTAGAAGACAGATAAAAGGGGAACTTCCCGTCCATGACCACACAGCGGAGGAGGAGATTTCAAAGACAAAGATCAATGCCTTTGGCAGGAATCTTGTAATTCAGGGTTATTTCCTACCTGATGATTCCCAACAGCATATCTTATTTATTTACAGACAGACAGGAATTAACAACAGCTCATGACATTTTTATTTTAATGAAATTTAAAAAGGCAGTTATTAGTTATACATACACACAACTGATTCTGTACTTGTTAGTCATAAATATAGAACATTCAGAAGTACAAAATACACTTTATCCACAGCACAATTTCACATCAATATGAAGAGTTTAAACAGATAAGTAACCAAGCGCCTCACAATGACAGAAGCCCATTTTTGGAGTTGTTTTCTTTTTCTTTTCTCAGTTTGTTTTTTTTTTTAAAAGACCATTAATCTACATAAAGTAATCAGTGCCCAAAGTCATCAGTTCCACAAAATGCACTCTGCTTTAGAGTAGGAAAAGACTGACCCTTTAAAGACAATTAGATGCCCCCACCTTTACTTTGCTCCATTAACAGAAACAAAACCAAGCCCGCATTCTCCTCTTCTCACAGCTAACAACTGTGAAAAATGGGACTCTGGCAAAAATCACCTGAAGCCAAACTTGAGCGCTGCCAGGAAAAGTGAAAATATCTGAGCTAGAAATTAGTCCACTCGATACCTTGCAAACCAAGAGCAACAGCAGTATGACACTGATAAGGCATTAATGACAAAATGGCTGTATTATTCTCGAAAAAAGAGTACACCTATGTATAAAAATATATGCCATAGCAATTGGGTAAATCCAACACTATTTAACGCTGTGCCAGAAGTAATTAAGAGTTAAAAAGGCAGTACTGCAAGAAGTATTTACAGTTTCACACTGTATTTCAAAAAAAAAAAAAAAGGCAAAGCAGCTACAAATGGAGCTCTCTGGTTAAAGCGTCACCGTAGGTACTGCCAGTAGCACTTGTTACAAGTCATGTGACGGAGGCCCTCTTGTTAAACAGGGTTGCTTGCCTGAATAAATGAGTGTCAATATTTCAGTATCTCAGATCTTCTACATGCCTGCTCATTGAAATAACTCACCCAGACTACTACTATCTGCAGTTGCTTGCTCCATCAGTTTAAAACCCCAAAGATTCAGTTTCAAGAAACCCTGTGTTTGCAACACAGTTTGAGCAGAAATCACAGCTTTATTTCCAGCTTAAAAACCACTAAAGAAACGAGAAATCCGCCACCTGTGAAATTCTGGAAACCGGCAGCCACAGCGCCAGCGAAGCTACACCAACGGCACGTAACAGAAGTGCCAGCATTCCGAATGCACTGCGTAACTTCACCTGTAGGATAAGGAAGTTGCTCTAGTAACGAAACACGCGACAAAAAGATACAGCACAGCCACTGCTACGCAACTTTTTTGGCCACAAGAGCTGGATGGGGGCCGCGTCGGCGGAGCAAACCCCTGGCCGGCGGCAGCAGATGATGCGGGACACCCAGCAGCCGCAGCACCCCGGGACTCGCTCCTCCGCTCGGCCGGAAGCGCGGAGCTGCCAAACGTTCAGCTCGTGGAGCGAACACCGAGAAGAAAGCGCTGGCTCGGGATGGCAGAACGGAAACGGGGGGATGACAACGGCTCGCAGGGAAAACCCCAGCCTGGCGCTAGCTGGGCCGCCCCTCCGCAGAGCAGCAGCCCCTCTGCCAGCCCGGCAGGCAGGAGCAGTCCGCGGGGTGAGCAGCAGGCCATGCGCCGATCCCTCTGGCATATTGGCTTCAGAAAAATAACACTGCATTTAAAAAGTGGTCAACAAAAAAAAGAGAGATGTGCTTGAAATTCTGCTAACAGTGCGCTTCTAACTGCACAACCGAACTCCGTACACCAGAAGGCTTCTACAGTAGCATAAAACCCAGGACACGCTACAGAAGTTACCATCACTGATGTTAGGAGAGAGACAATTAATTTAAGAAACTTATTTTTAGATTATATTCAGAAACAAAAGTAAATTATGAATACACTCCGAGCAGTTTGTTGGGTAAAATAGAACAGAGGAAGAGCATTTTTTCCAATTCATTTTTCATTTTACGGAGAAATTTTTAAAAAATTTTAGAAGAACTGACGTTTATCACGCCAAGTGTCTCCTGTGCAGAGACACGACCTGCCCAGCTGCTGCTCTCTCCCTCGCGACGACCCCTTCTCACAGCAGGCCCCGCCGCACAGACGCCAAGCCCCTCGCTCCAGCCGGCGCAGCGCCCAGGCACCCTGCACAGACACCGAGGAATTTCATTCCAGGACAGCAGAGCTTTGCTCGTCTAATTCAGCGAGGAGTCCCTCGTCTGAGCGGCGAGAGAGGAAAGGGAGAAGGCCCCAAGAGAATAAAATCCATATATTCAAAAGAATAGTGCATAAGCGCATGGCTTGCTCCCCTAAGAAGGTATTTTCCCAGTCTCTGGGAGAGAAGAAACACGAGTTTTTTCATTTGTTCTCAGTGTGATTTTGGTGAGGCAAGTACAGACCAGGAGATCTGAGGCCTCTCCAGTACTGTACCTAGAGAGATAAACAAAATTCCTAAAAAAAGAGTCCCTAGCCCCACTTGCACAAAGGGTAAGAGACTGGTCCCAGATTTAGCAAGAGGAACAGCAGGAAGGACTCTTCCTGGCTACTGAAAACTACATGCTGTTCTCGGAGCAGGCTGGGAAAGGGAAGCCAGATGGGACCACCACCACAGGGTTAACGGCCATGGCTGCGTCCCTGGGTCGTGCCCGCTGCAGCCCAGCTGCCTGCACTGCTCATCAGCACGAAACCCGTGCGGGCAGAGCAGGAGCCTTCCTGCTTTTCAGGGTACCTGGCACGAGGGACTGCAGCGATGTGCAGAGGCACCCGCAATTCAAGAGGAGCTACAAGGCGGCAGACCTTAGCGCTGCGAGGTCTACGAACTGCTGGGGACATTGAGAACTTCCTGATGGGGGCTATGCCCTGGGGTTGCTCTTCAAGGTCCACGATGGCCCCTGAATATGCAAAGGGTGAGGGAAGCTGCCCCCTTCCTCCTCTGAAAGGCTGACTGCCACCGTCCATCCAACCTCAAAGGCTAGGACCAGCCTACACGCAGGGACTCTGGGCTCCTTGTCCATCGTGAGTGACTCCTCCTCCTCCCATCCCAGAAGAAACGATCTGGATAAAAACGTTGCCCTTACAACTTGACCTCTGTAACTCGTCGTGCATATGAAATGCTGAATAAAAAACTTCCTACCGCATTTCTCATGAAGACATATGGTAGGTGACTCGCCCAAGAGGAAGGTGATTAACTTACCTCTGCGGAAATGCATGTAGCATTCAGAACAGTCAAGAGCCCTCAACATACTTGGTAAGCTGAAAATCCCATATTGAACAGAATAGGGTTAACAGGGTTTAACAGAAGTGATTGCTTGGGAATCCAAGCACAAATTCAAGTTATCGCTGTGTACGCAGTGGACAGCAGTCCAACCGATATCTATTACCAACTCACTCTAAAAAAAGTTACACACTACAAAACCATCTCACTGCTTGCAGCAAATGAGCTTGAATGATTTCCTAGTAACAGGCCACCACCTTGCACTGTTAAAATGTGAGGTTTCACAGTATAAAAAAGTACTTCACAGAAAGGAAATGCAGCTAATATAGAAAATGCAATCTTGATGCGTTTACAGTCATTTTTTACGAGGCAGTATTTTTGGGAAAGCAAGAACAATAGAAATTAAAGCAGCCAGTGAGAAATGTATAGAGTTATAGGCCTCAATTCAGTGCAAAACCAGACTAATAGCTTATGTAAGTAAATGTTTGTTCTGAATAGAGAACCACCTGAATTAAAAGTAAGAACACCCATGTAAAGTGATAGAGACCCCCACAATATCCAGATCCTCCACAGACATCGTCAACCTTTTGAGTACACTCCAGAATGGACCCTTTGTAAAGGCAAAAGAAACCAGTACAGGAAATCACTTTGTACAGCACAAGATATACATAAAGTACCAAAATGTACACACATTCAAGTTTAAGTTAGAAAAGGTGGAGCTGAATCTTCTGGTGAGAGAGGCCTACATTACGTTGCTTAATCTCACATTTAAAGTGGCCTAAAAACTACAAGAATCAAAGAAAACAGAATATTGTGTCTGCTTCCAGAAACTTAAGCTTTAAGCAAGGCATCGAAATTGAGCGGTAGGCACTGTAACAAGACACTACCTTACCTTTTCTCTGTTAGTCTTTGTTACTTTGTTATCTATTTAAAAATTACCATTCAAATGAAATATCAGGTATCATTCACATTCAAATATTTAAGACTCAGAGATTTTTTTTTTTTTTTAATCAAGCAAAGTTTTTCATCTCTGAGGTAGATGACAATAAAATAAAAAAAAAAAGGAGCTGTCAATGAACACTAACAAGTGCTGGGGCTCCTCTGCCGGCACTGACGCACTGCAAGGAGGAGAGAGCAAGCCCTACACCACTATCTGAAACATGAGAAACGTGTCTTCTGGTTTAGTAGCTTCTACAGAAATGCAACACAGAAAAAGCAGAGCCAAAATTACACTGAAATGGCCTTGGAGAAGAACTTCCACTTCTGCTTCGCAAGCTACTCAGAAAATGGTGGAAACATGCCCAGGTCAGCAAAATCTTCAATGTTGTAATTGCCAGTACCCTGCGTCGGATCGCCCGGCATTGGCAGCATGTCCTGCACGATAAGGAAAAATCAAAGTGAAGTGTCACTTGCTAGCATGTTATCCAGACACAAACTGTTTCCTGTTCATCTTCTCAGCGTAAAACCAGGAAAGGCCAAAGGCTACATAAACAAGGCGAAAACCAGACCTGTGCAGGGGGCTGGGCTAAGGTTTATGTCCTACTTTGGCTTTGCCGGAGCGTTTCTGAACGGGAGGTGGGACTTTAGCAGGGCAGAAGTTTTGGATTGCTCCTCTGCATAAGGCACGTTTGAGCTGCCCCGTACTCCTCCCAAGCTGAACCAGCCCCCCTCGGAATGGGTAGCTACACATGCAGAGAGGCAAACTCTCTGGTTTTACTCTGTGGGAAGGATTCAACATCTCACACACTCCTGCACCCTACAGAAAGGATGGGTTTGGGGAGGGTCTCACCTCCTCACCAGCGCTCTGGAAGTGAACATATTACTGCTCCTCATCCTCTGAGGAACACTACAGACTGGACACCCACCCCAGCTAACGAGGTGCCCAAGCAGCCTTCATGCATGTTTACAAAGGCAGAGGAAGTAGCAGGAACTTCTCAGGAGAAATGGGATTTCATGGTAATTGCTCCCACGTGTCTTCAGCCAAGTGAGGTCCCTGCAGGAGGCTTCAAAAAACACTCAACCTTTCCTCTCAGCCGGAGACCGAAGCCACAGGGAAAAGATATCCCTTGCTGAGAAAACCAGAGCGTATGCTTGCTTTTCCCGTCAGTCCTTACAATAATAAGCTCTTACTGCAAAGCCAAGTTTTGCCAAGGATGGCTCATTATTCTTACAATAAACCAATATCTAAAGAGCAAATAAGAAAGGTCACAGGATCTGCTCTGTGCAGGAATAACTACTGAGAGCTGCTGTGTACTGAGAAGTTACCCCAAAATAAAGACAGATTAAAATCAATCTGAGGTCTCTATAGCATCCCTGTTGATGGTGGTAAAGGAGGCTGTGAACACAACCAGCAGTTTCTCTGCTGCCAGAGTCAGCCTTAAATTTTCTGACCAAAACTTGCACTTATTTTATGTTTTCCCACGTTCTTCTGCAGCCAAGAGGAAGTTGTAGATGCCCCCGCCTGTTATAATTTCCATGTCTGAAGGCATTTCTGCTACTGAGACCTCTGAGACACGGTCTCCTCAGGTGCAGACCTGGCAGGGCAGCTCCCCTCTTTACTCTGCCTCTCTCCTTATGTCCAGCTAACACAGGGCTGGCTTCAGGCTCAAACAGTCCAAGCAGCTTCTTGCTGGCCTCTGAACTGAGCTCGTCCAAGTTTCCCGTCACATCCAGCTATTATCCCAGTTCCCTCCAAATGCACAGTCACCTCCAAGAGCTCTGCAGGTGAGCCCAGTTCTCCCTTTCTCCCTTGGCCCTCCTTACCACTAATTTCCTAAGATGTCCACCGGGACACAGTGCTTGCCCGAGACACAGGCACGGTGCCTGGAGCCCTGTGTCTCTGCGGGCCATCGAACCACGCTGCCACCAGCTCCACCGGAATTACCCTGGACATGCTCTTGGGTTAAAGTACGTGCAAAGTGATTAAACTTCGCTAACAGAGAGAGACGCCACAGATTAATCTTGCCAGCGCCACGGGGTGGGAGCGTGCAGACAGGTAGTTATCCCAGATGTAGTCATGTTATTTGTTCCTCGTTAAGCAATGGTTTGTTCACACAGGAATATTTTCAGGCTAAGGTCTCTTCTGCAGCGCTCCTGCAAGCAGCTGAGCACCAGCCCAGTCTTGCAGGTGAATTTACTTTCTAAAAGATAATGAGTGCCCCACTTCTAAACCTTGCTTGGGGCTTGAACTGTCTTTTCTGCACTTATCTGCATTGTTTTGTTGCAAACTGTCTTCTTGATCTACTTTAAAAACAAGTTATACAAGGACAGAGATTTTATTAGTTAACTCTTAAAGTCCCACTCCATCTCAGCGAAGGCCCAAAATTACACTTAATATGACAAAATCAGGTAATTGAAGATGATTGTTTACCAGCTATCTGATATCTGACTGGGTTTAACCTTAAAAAATTATTGGCCAGTATCTTCTATGCAGTATCAGACTCCTCTCCTGCCTGAGCTATCAAAGAGAATTACATTGATGTCTAATTGGACTTAACTGAGACTTCAGAGGCCAGTACCAGGATAAGAAAGACACTCTATCTGGGACTATTTGATGGCTTCCCTGCAAAACGCACAAGTTCTAAGTATAGGGTGCAAAGCGAAGGGAAAACGCATTTTAAATCAGCATATACTCTGTTCTTGTCAGAAAACAAAACCATCTCAGCTGTAGCTAATGCCAGCTAATAGCAGTGCAAACCTACGGCAGCACGCAGCAAGAGGTAATGGCTCCAGGCTCTGCCAGCACCCTGGTCATCGAGGGCCACGGTTCCTCAGCTCAGCAGGGAGAGGCCACGAAAGGGCCTTGGGGCTCCCTGAACTCTCCTCACCTGGAACACCTCGGTCTGACTGGGCTGCGGGTGCGAATGCTGGTCGCCACTTTGCTGGTTGTGATGTTGGCTCTGCCACTGGGACCAGACTTCGGAAGGTCTCCCCTGGAACTGGCTGCTGCTCTGCCCACCTTCAGCTGGACGGGGGGAGAAAGGGCAGAAGTCAGTGAGCAGCTCCTTCAAAATGCCTGCCTGCTTTTGAGGCTTCATCCACCAACGCCCGTGTCAGAAACAAGGCCTTGACTGCCAGCCAGCCCTGTAGGGTGAAGCCAAAGGGAGTTTCAGCCCGGACTGCAGGATGGGAGCCAACCCCAGAGCAAAGCTCGCAGCAAATCGCACAGTGACACCACAAGCCAGGCACTGGAAGACAAGTTTTCAAGCATGCTCCCCCCTCCCCCTTTTTATTTAGTCACAAAGAAGGAATATTGGCCATTTCACTTAAAAAACAAACTGCATCTTCTGAATGCTCTTTCTCTTTGGAAGACTCATTCTTGCAGAGCAGTGGGTGCAGGGTTACCGACTCATCTAAGCAGCACGTTTTCCGATTTTGTGAGCAGATGTAAAAACAGTAAGATCAACAGACAACAGCCCTGCTGAATTAAATGCAGACATTGCTGTATTAAATGCAGAATGTTGTTTGCTGGACTATTTTGTCCTCCAATATTACAGCTGCAAAATGATTTATTTAACATGCATCTTACAGCAAATTATTATCCTGTTCATATGGTGATGGTTTCTTAAAAGTCTGAGGCCATTTAAATTCCACAGAGTAACGTGAACAGCAAGGTTTTATGGTAAATACACTTAGAACGATGATTTTAGGGAGATGGGTTTCTTCTAAATAGTCTACCAGAAACAAACATGATGCCACACACATTAATTTGGTCACCTATTACACATGCACTTTTCATGGGCACAGCCACAGATCACACTTAAGCTGGACTCTTTTTACCCTGTATTTCTAGAGACTGGCCCCAAATGTTTAAAATTTGTAAGTAATTGAAGGAAAATTATCCAAAATGCCTCCTTCTAAGAATTAGAATTTTAGAAAGCTTGGCACCAGGCTTATGCTCCTCCTCCAAACTTTTTTTCCTGTTTTTTTCCTATATAACAACTCCTGGTTTTGCCTCTTTTTCCCTCACTGCAGAGAACCAAGCTGGGTAGATCAGGTTCTCTGCCAAGGATGCCAAATTGCCCGTGCCAACCTTCCACACGGGTGCTACGTCAGGTGTCCGAGAGCCAGACTGGATCACGTCAAACCAGTCACTACTCACAGTCATGGCTTCAGAAAATACAGAAACATGTGCTTAATCCAGTCCTTCTGGCTACCAGCTAAACCATGCAAAACAGTTAAAGTGAACATTTTACAGGAAAGTAAACAGGCTGCAGTGATGTATTTCTATCACGTCTGAAGTAGGTAATTACAGCTCTTCCCTTACTGACATTACCACAACCAGTAATTCAGCTGACTCAGAAACCCTGCAGCCATTTCATGGGTCAAAACAAAATTCATCTAAGTTACTCTTTAAAAGAAAGCTGCGAGTTTTGGGGTTTGTTTTGGTGTTTGGGGTTTTTTTTTTTCAGAACAAGATAGTGAAATTAACTCAGTAAGGCAAATGATGCTTCTTTTCAGCAAAATGGTTACTGCCAGCCAGAGGTTCAAGACATTTGTCTCTGTGTTATTAATAGTATCCAAACTGATGTAGGTCAGGAAATGTTTCTCATTAGGTGAAAGGGTTCTTGCCAAGTAGCTTAGGCCTGAAATACAAGGCTGTCTCATAAACAAATGCACAAAGCGCGGTGGAAATGGAGGCACGAATAAGCTCTGTGGGCAGAGCTCCGTCTCCGTGCAGTTTTTCTAGGCAGCGCCGCGCAGGTCTGTGCTCCGTGAGGCTGATCTGCAACAGATCTGCCCTGAGTCTGTTCTCAAGGGACCAGAGCAAAACGGCACGCATTAGCACACTGCTACCTGTGCTTTTTGGAATTGCACATTGTTACCGGCCAGCAACATTTTTCCTGGACTCTATGTGTGTTTATCAGTGATGGATTCGAAATTTTTTTAATGTGGAGTATTAATCTGCTGGTGGAGTGCAAAAAACTTACCAAGGGGTCACCCACTGGGTCATAGTCTGAAAGCCACTAAATTAGCATGTAATAGGAAAAGAAAACCACTTCAAAACATGGCACCTACTCTGATGAGGTTAGTAGTAGTTGGGGTACAAAAAAATCCTGTCTCCAGCCAAACTCCAACAAGCCATCTCTGGGCAAGAGCACAGCAGCATGCAGTCAGGGAAGGTGAAAAATGAAAAGAATGTAAATTTGTGCCATTTAAGTGTTCTCCTGAGAAGTGAAAAGAAATTGAACCTGCTGACCATAATCTGGGAGGACGTGTAGTACTAGTGATGTAAGGAACTTCCTGACACCATTTACTGGCAGCAGGAGGAAAGCCCTCCTACCATAAAATGTCACAACATTCTGAAGTGTGTTGTGTGTGGAGGAGAAGCAGCACGGAGGGAACAGGTCATCTCGGTCCACTCTGTCAACAGGAGAAAGCAAAACCCTCTCAGCCCCTGGGCTTCCCAACTGACCCACCGAAATAATAGGTTGGAGGATTTTTAATGACGTTAATGCTGGAGAGTTTCATTTTTCTGTGCGTTTCTGTGTTATGGCATTTAGAACTTACCAAACCCGGCACTTCGGTTTGCTAAGCTAGAGTAGGCATTCCCACTCGGAGAAGAGGTGGCTGGGCTGGAAAGGGGGCTGTATGACGACGGATCGGCTGGATAGGTGTGACTTGTTCCAATCCCAAAGGGAGATGATTGAGCCTTGCCAGACTGAGATGGAATTTGCTGAAGAATAAGGGGTAAGAGAAAGAAATGAGTTTTATTGTTGAGGAACAGCACAGCAGGCTCACTTTTTAACAATGTAAAGTAAGGACTAAATAACCTCTGCAGATGTGAACAGGCATGTTATTCCTGTCTCAGCCATGTTTCATCTCTGTCGAAGTCAACTTATTGCTGCATAAGGAACACAACAGACTATAAACCAACACTTCCAGCTCTCCCGCTAATTAACTCGCACGTACTCAATATCCGAGCTACTTGGAAGAACATGACTTCCTTCACCTCTATTACAAGGATTAATCTCAAATTGAACAGGTATAAAGAATTCACCTTTATCTGCCAGGTGTTTTCATTTTGCAGTGCCACAGTAAAATCACGGCTATCTGAATGTCTTGCAGCACATATGCAGTTCTCAGATGACCAGTCTCCAGCACTTAGGGGTAAATGGTCAAAGAAGTTCCAAAGCTAATGAGCTGCTTTCTCTCCCTGCCTAAGAAGCACAGGCAGCAACATTATTTTGCCTTGTAAAAGGCTTGGGAAGGACTGTGAATCACCAGCCCTTGGGAAGACAGAAGAAACAGCCTAACTTTGCTTTAACCGGGTAGCTGAGTTAATTGAGGGGTATTAAAAACCACTTTGCTGTCATTTTCATCTACATAATGGCTTCGTCATAGGATCTGCAAGAATGTTACAGAAATGATTACACACTACAAGCCTGCTTTGAAACATGCACAACATGTACACTGAGACTAAGCCAGGTGAAGTGTCTCCTCCAAAGTCATGCGCTACAGCAAGGTATATTGCTACAGACAGAATCTGCTTACAAACCAAATCCAGCGGTCCCAAGAAAAACTCACTGCCTAACCAATTCCACGAATAGAAATTAAAGGTGATTACATCTCTGGATACTTCTAATGATGTGAGCTGTTATTTGCAATCAATGCATGCCAGTGAAGCTGTTCTCTTGGACAAACACAGGGGAGCTGCGGGAGGAGAACAGATCCCAACAGGCACATAACATGGTGAAGACCCTATTAAGACTATTAAGTCTTCAGCTCCATTCCAAGCTAAGAAATTGTACATATCTAAAGCTTTCCACAATGACGGTGAGGGCATGACATGGCACTTCTGCAAGGCTTAACTCTATTTTACTTTATTTACGATGGCTGAATGAATTCCCATTTCCCTACACTCACACACAAACTCTGTTGACTTGGACAGAATTTGGACAGTAAGAGGGATAAGTTTTTTTCATTCATTTTTAGCATCCTCCATATAATTAAAGTTTAATGTTACGACTGGATTTCATTAAACAGGTGTGACAGTAACCATGGCACACTGAGGGCTGGGAAGAATCAGTGATTAATGTGGAAACAATTCAGTTACCGAAAAAGTATTTAGTGCCTGCCCCAACATACCACTCTATCCTCCCAAACAATGGAAAGTCAAGAGTGATTAAGACCAACATTAATTATAGATCAAATGTGACTATTTTGCATTCTTTGTCTTTAACAGAGTTTCAAAACATGTTTTTTTATCGTTACACAGAGCAAGAGGTGATTTCTGGGCTAACCTTGCCAAGCGCAGGGCATCTGATGGAGGGATGTGCTGCTTTCTCAGCACACAACATGGTGTGAGCTACGCTGGGCAGTGCTAACAGGGGGGCAAGAGGCTAATTGGCCTCTGCTCTGAATTCATGCCTGGCTTTGAATGTGCCCCTTTCTTCTAATATTGCTCACTGTGGGTAACATCGCTGTGTGCCAGGCCTTGGCCCAAGCAAGATTCAATGCACGGCTGAATACTAAAGCCTAACAGCTGTCCTCTTCTGTTTCATTCAGGGCACATTTAAAAACAAGTGCAGGACCAAGACCTTCCACTGAGATTTATGTCAGCGTAGTGACTGCCACTGTTACAAACACTGTTACAAACTAAATGTAGTTTCGCACAGGGCAGCTGTCTCAAATTATTGTAACCTGCCAAGGAACAGAACTGGGGGAAGGGATTTCTCTCCAACCACAAATAATAATGACAAAGTACATTAATCATGTTACAAATGGGCTTTACTAATTCTTCTGTAAAAAGCACAGAGATTGCAAATCATTAATGACCATGAAAATCAAACACCTTTAATCAATACCTGTCCTGGAAACGGTGGGCGATTTCCTGTCCAGGCAACCTGACTCTGATTGAGCTGCCGAGATATCTGCGTCAGATTCTGGCCTGTTGATGAAGACGACTGGATGTCGTTCACACCAGGCACATGGACCACAGATGAACTAAAGGAACAGAAACAGTGCCTTATTTGTTGGATAAATCCTCGATGCACAAATAGTATTACTGATATGGAAATTTTGATAATTACATTAAAACTAATTGTTCAATCTGTCTTAATAAAAAAAATTACTTAAAACCATCACAAAACTATGAAACATATTGGCATTTTAAAATGCCAGTTCAAATAGACACAAAGGGCAAAATTATTTTTAATTCTATAAACTCTTTGAAAGGGCTTGCAAGGATAAAATCTGTCTAACACAGTGCATAAACATTAAGCTCCATCCTATTTTAGTACCTAATGCACTAAAAAAACCTGCTTGCAGAGAGGACTCAGGCAGGTACTTAATTTTCAATTTGTACTTAAAGTCAACAGTATTCAAGCATTTGCTTGAATGCCATCCTAAATGAAGATGCATAAAAAGATGATACTTGTAAGTACTTCTTTGTTTGTTTCCTGCCTGGGAAATAAAGAAGTGCATGCTAATGTTAAAAATTTGAACTTTTAATTTCTATTTTCACCAACTGATGCTAAAAAAGAACCTGCAGTTACATAGCCAGGCAACAGAATAATCAAGACAAAAACTTAAACTAACGGAATAGCTTTGGAATTAAAAAAAAAAAAAAAAGTATTTCCAAAGGAACTTGTTTCTGTTAGCTGTTTCCCAATTACTGAATTTCACTACATAGAAATTTCCCAGAAATTCCTAACTAGAAGGAAAATTTTACGAAGGACTGCTCCACTTTACCATTTTATTCTCGTGGAAGTCTTGAACAATTGAATCTATATCACCACACATTGTGAATGTGTTTGTATATATTTTTATATACAAGAATATAGATTTATTATTTTTACACATCATATATAAATGAATATAAATGAAGACACAACATATAAAAATGCTTTCACGCATCGACTGAAACAGCTTGTTCTTTTCTCCAATCTCTTCCCTATTGTCTGCTTTCACAATCATTTTACAGAGAAAGAAGAGAGCAGATTGGGAAAAGAAGTAAACAGGGCTGAGCAGAGAGGATGGAGGAATCTGAATCCTCCGAGAAGGCTGACAAAATCCCTCCCGGAGTGGTAAGCAAAACACGTCAGGCATGTGAATATGGGAGCTGTTATTCTGTCTTGCTTAAGCTGCCTAAAAGCAAAGGGTGTGTTTAGAAATTCCTTGTAGTGCTTGCTTTCTATTTTTTTTAATTTTATTTTTATTTTTTACTACCACAGAGTCTCCGAAGAGGGAAAAGTGGTCCAGAAAGTCCATCTAAATCCAGCTGAACTCGGAACAGCTGCTGGGAAGGGCTGGCCCGACTGCCAGCACCTTCTCAGCTGGACTGGTAAGTCCCATCGTCTACAGGGCTGCATCTGGCATACGTACTTTGAACCCTGCGAAACAGTGCCTAAAGTCTGCCCGGGCTCAGTGACCAAATGGACCAGCCTGGAGAGCATTCAGGGAGAACAGTTTGTCAAGGGTGGAAATGCTAGCAGATGTGTCATTACTTGATGTAATACAACAGCAGTAGGAAAAAAGCTATAGTTAAAACATCAGGAATTAACAAAGGCAATGAACAGAACACATGCCAGACCCCAAGATGGCAAGTCAATTATACAGTAACACACAATATCCAATTAAAAGACATTTTAATTTACTGTCATATACCTCCCCAAGTTATTCTTGGTTTTAATTTGACAAAACACACACATGAGGACTTTACTTCTCCTCACTGACACTATCAGCAATTATAACTTTAAGAACACATTGATTTAAATAAAATCATAGTTTGCAGATGTTTTCTAACACCTGGAACTGACACCCTCTGAATAAGAAAATCTTCCCTTTAATAAGGTGTCCACGCTGATGCCCTTCAGTGCAGCCATCAGCAGTACTGACAGCTGTAAGTGCAAAACAAATCTTTGCACCTTCCTAGGTTGGTTGAATGTTCCTCCGATCTCTGAGCCTGTCCCATCACCTCTCAGATTTATTTCCCTTTATGATCTGTTGCTGCTTATTAGCTTCATCCAATTACATCACTGCAGCAATAAGCACCTACTCACCAACCACTATTTTTAACAGAGATATCCAAATCTTCACAGCTTGTAAGCCTAGTCCCAGTGCTGAGACATCATGTACCACTGAAGTGTACAGGAAGCAAAGTTCCTTCATGTAAGGAAAGCCCTTGCACCTTAGGTTGATTTTGTTTCCACCAGATCAAAGGGTAACAGTCCCCCACGCTCAGACAGAAACTGAGACATTCAGGATCTGGACTACAGTACCTGAAAGTCTTCCCCGAATGTCCTGGCTGAAACGGGCTTCCCTGTGAGTAAAGCTGCTGGTTTCCTGCCGTGGATGCCGACGCCATCATTTTTTTATCTGCTACAAAACAAATCACAGAAAGAGAAATGTTTAGGGGATGAGAAAAGAAAGGCAAAATTATTTAATAGAGAATTGCAATGTACATACGCCGGAGGGATTTTTCTTTCCTTCTTAAAGATTTATGAAGAAGCCCTGTGGAACACATTAAAAACGGCACAAACGGGCTATATGGCAACTCGGTACGAAACGAGAGGCACAGCTGGTTCGTGTCTACTTCATACCCTCTTCCCAGGACGTACCTCATTAAAGCTATTGTTCGCATGGAACATAACGCTGGTACGAGCCCTCCAGCCACGCAGCCCTGGCCGTCTCTGTGCCCGCTGGAAGCTGCTCCCGACCACGCTGGCAGTGAGGGGGATGGGCAGCAGAGAGCGGCCCCGGCCGAGGCAGGGAGGGATGCGTGCGCGGGTCCCAGCTACAGACTGGGAAGGGGAACAAAGCTTTTCTGCAAGGAAGATGGGAGAGCCTGCCGGGGGGGAATGGAGGAATGCCACAGGGAACAGGCCTGGTCCGAAGCGGGTCTGACGCACGTGCACCCCTGTGGCCTGCCCGGGGTCCCCTCAGGCCAGGGTACCTCGCTGGCTCCAGAAGCAGGCCTCCAGGGTTGCTGCTGTCATTGCAGCCTCTGTGCACTGCGGTAGCGGCTGAGGGCCCACGCCTCGACGGGTTACACACCCCAAGGAATGGCATCAAAGAGCCCCCGTCCTATGTAGCTGACAGCCTGCTTCCCTCCGGGGCAGCTGGAGAAGAGCACCCAGCTCTGCCCAGCAGAGACCCAGACCCACCAGCCTGGGCCACCCAGCAGACCCTGCCTCCAGGTCGGTCTCGCAGGGGGCTGGAGGCACTTTGCTGTCTGCCAGACCTGTGCACCTGAGCTGCAGCAAGGCAACATGCTGGTCTCCCACGGATTTTGCTGTCCTGTATGTGGCTTGAGGGAGCCATGAAATAGGATGCAAGCATCCCAGTGGGGCGTAAGACAGACTAGTGTAGTGAGTAACATGCACATGGAGATGCCATTAACTTTTATAGTCTACTCTTAATGTGGCAACCGGAGATCAATCGCTAATTGAATGAAACGTGATCGGGTGAATGATGCCATTTGGTCCCTTAATTTAATTTTCCGGCACTGGATTATTCCAAAGTCCAGGGAAACCTCACTACTACTACTTATCTTAAAATAATTTAAAGGTCTGCTCCACCACCCTTTATTCACTTTCCTCATTTTCCCTTACTACCTCCAAGTGCAAAACACCCCACAACTCGCTGATGGCTTTGCAACTGCTTGTCACTACACACCTCTGACAGGCCTAGAAATCACGTCTGCCTCCTCATTTTCCCCTTCGCTCTTTTCAGATTCCCACTCATTTCACAAGATGCTTTCCTGGACACAAGGACCACTCAACTCACAAGTAATACAAGTATTTTTTAGTTTATCCAAGCTTTTAGAGACCTTGTGAGCATGGCTCATCGGAGGCCTCCAACACACACCAACTCTTCTGTTACCTAAATTCTTATTATGCTGCGTTCCTAACAAGAACCTAGGCTTGCCTTCCCAAAGGAAAAAGTAATCTCAAATTACCTCACAGGAGCTTCAGAGAAGGAGCACATATGCCACTGATGCAAGCTGTCATTGCTTTTCCTCTGCAATGTAGAAATTTGTAGACAATCATCACTGGCTACATATTGCCCAGCACAGACACCAAGTCTGGGCTGCAAACCTACGCTCTCATACAAAAAAAAAAACCCAAGGAGAAACAGGGACAAGGTCTAGAGAAGGCTGCATATGCAGCAGGAAGAACTGAGAATGGGTTGGGATATCTCTGAGAAGGACGGATGACTTTCCCTTTTTTTGCTGTAATGTCACTCTTGCATGAGATCTCCCATTTTCTAAGGCCACCCTTTACAGGAATACAAAACTCTCAGGGTTGGAAGAGAGTCAAAATCCTGCAGGTACTTTAGATAGCTGAGAACAACTCACCAGCAAAACTGAGAGTGCCCTAAATGAACTCCAATTCCTCAAGCGGAGCAGAGCTGCCATGGCAGCTACCAGGGTCTGTGCCGCAGGACAAGGCCAAGACAAAGGGAACGCTAAACTAATCACCAGCAGCCAAACTGGCTTTAAAATCTCTTTCCCAAGTTACTTCAAATGCTCTTTAGCTTCTGAATCTGTACCACATCTCTCCCAGCTGTATACCCACTCAGGACTTTACACGTTACTTCTCTGGTCTCACCTTTGGTACAGCACTGAAAACCTATTTTGTTTTGGTGTTCTACCTGCATCCTTAGACCTGTTTCTCGCTACACCCCATCACTGTACTGGTCATTGATATGCCCTTCTCCCAGCAGGACCAGTGTTTCTGCCTGTAGAACAAAGATCTCTGTAAGAACTGCATCATCCCGTGCTTCAAGGCACTTGCATGAATCGGTGAAGCCAGGCTTCCTCTCCCCAGTTTTGTTTTTTAATTATGTGTGGCCACTGCATGCAATTATGGCAACAATCTCCCTATGTCAAACCTGTATTTTTACAGAACTTTGCAGAGCATGAGATCGGGTATCAACATAATGCAAATGTCTTGCAGGCGGCACGCAGGTTTGTCAATATTGGTTTTGGACAGCGTATCTCTTCTCTAACTGTGAACCATCTCTTTTTATCATTCAGAGAAGACCTTGATCACAGCTCCCATGAGAAATTCAGACAGGCTGAATGTCCCAAAAAAAGCACAGCCTGTAAATTGATAAGAATGAAAAGAGAAATGGCATTTCCAAGAACATAACCTCACAGCTTGCTAGACCCTTAACACTGAACCATCCCCACAAACAGTTGAGAGTTGCCTGAAAAAGAGCCAATAAGGCAGCCAAAAAGCAAGATGTTCTTGCTTGGAAAAACATATTCTGGTGTTTAGGGTTGGAGTCTTGCTACCTTCTAATGGACCCCTTTTATGGCCTCAGTTGTTGACTTCACTGTTAGAGTAGACAGACAAGTATGAACAAGAATAACAGAGAAGTCCTAGCAACAGGAGGACAGAATATCCAGTCTATCCTGCAGTTACAATGCCTTCTCCATTCGAAAAGGCCAAGCCAGACATAAGAAACCAATGCAGTGAGGTCATCTCCCAACTCCCCTGGAGTCAAACCCTGTGGGTCGTTTCCTTCATGCACTGCGTGACACTTGCATGTTGATTTATTTAAAACAAATGTAAAAACTTCTCTTTTTCAGTGAGGACAGTTAAGAACAATAAACAATTAATGAGTTCTTCCATGAGCAGTGGAATTAATGAGCATGGTTTCCTACAGATATATTTCGGATGACCCCTTCAGCTGCCACTCTCCTCAATGACTTCTGCCTCTTAGGGCAACAGGCAGCATAAGTTGGGGCTAGTTGAGTCACTCTGTCCGACTGACAAGTTGGCTGCTACCTCTTAGGAAAGGGCTGGGAAATCCTTTGGTGAGGGCATTCACTAAGGGCTCTGTCCTCACAGTAATTCTCATGACATACAGAAGAATATACTATTTCTGAGACTCCCATCACCCTTTTAAGAACTTGCCAGAAGTTCAAAAACTGTTGGAAAAAGAGCAAGGACTCACCAACAGGTAACATAACTGGAGATGCCTCAACTGACCAGAAAACAAGTATATTATTACACTTCAAGGCAGCATATACCTCTGAAAAGACCAATGCAAAAGCTGGAGATTTGATAAAAAACTGCATGTCTGTCTTAAGACTACACGGTAACTTTCTTGATCCATGTCTATTTAGAGAGAGAACTCACATCTGCTGTTTAAGAAGGAAAATATATATTCAGAAATGGCAAGTTCTGCTCAGTATGTTTAGTATCTACGAACACTGCTTAAGGTGCCCCTGTGAAATGAAAAGAGAATCAAAAATAGGTATCTCTGGTGACACCAAAGCTGTCTTTCCCTCTTTGAATTTACGCCTTATCATCTTTAGCGGAAATATCAACTAAAGGCAAATTCTAGGAAATGTCCTGAAGACTGAAGTTGCTTGGAAATGTCTCTGCCATGTTGTAGTTTCTCTTCATTCTCTCGAAGCTGTGCTCCACATCATGTAACCAAGCTTAACACAGTATTAAAAATTAAACATCAGAGACATTCACTTACAAGCAGTTATTCCAGCAAACATCTCGGCAAATCTAGGATCTCTCTCTTGGGAGAAGATAGCATCAGGCTTTTCCACAGACTTTCCACCCTCATGAACGTTAGTTGGGATACTTGGAACAGGCACCTGCGGAATACACAGAGGGAGGTAATTCCCTCCATCCTATCTGATGGAAAGGAATTCAGGGACAGTCACAATGTATTTTTAATTTTGCTGAAATCTGCCACTGCTTTGCATTTTAAAAGATCAGAGGTACAAAAATAAAAACTTGAGAAATTTCACCTGAGATAAGTCGTAGGATGACAGCCCATCTCTTTGATGTACTTCAAGTTCTGCTTGCTGCTGCTGAAGTTGTCTGCAAAGGGGATAAAACGACTTCATTAAAAAACCCAATTAAGATACAAAAAGGAACAGCCATGGTGTTCTGTTTTATAGTCCGAGTGACACATCTCTCCGATGATTTAGTAAATCCTCTCCTATGAGATTCATCCGTTTTTTAAAGTTTTCTCATTGAGAAATCTTGCACCACAGGAATGTAACAGGGCACGGGAAGAGTTTTGCTGTAATAGCACAGAAGTGTAGGTAGGTAAGTAATGGAGGATGGAATACAACCTTCTTATAAAGGATTTAAGAATTCACTACTAAGACACCACCAATGTCTTCCTCATATTAACGATGAATATATCAGACCCCTTCACTGATCCTGCTGAAGTAAACGGGAAGGCCCCAGTAACATTAACGCAGAATTATGCCAGTCAGTAAGAAAAAGTCAAAGCTCTGTCTGAAGCATGTCAGACCAAATGGAACAACCTGTTGAGCGAGAAAGAATAGCATATAAATCCTTCTCTGTAATAAAACCTATTTAATATGCTTTGGTTCTACTCTCCTCAGGATCCAAGTCCAGATTCTATTCAATTTTTGAAAGCTTTTAAGGCAGCGAACGTCCAGAAATAAATTGCTTGTGCTACTTTATAAAGACATTACACAAAATCAATTTGTGTTGACAAATGCTACAGAAAACACAAGTCTCCTTTTCATGCTAATCAGAACTGAACAAAAAATATCCATTATTTAAATGAGATAAATATCACTGGAAGTAATAGCCTTAATCCAATTATATGAATTTAGGAAAAATTAAATGTGCAGCAGCAATAGAAAAATACTTCAAAAGAAACTGCCAGAGCCAATAAATGTTAGGGGCCACATGCCAGAATGAAGAACTTCAGTGCTGAAAACTCTGCAGATCCTTGAAATGCAGTTGATTTGTATTTGGTATCAGGTGCTGTTACTTAACTATGACAATTAGCCAATATCAACAGATAAAATCATTGGAAGTCACGAGAATTAACTGACAGGTGACCTGCAGGGACAGCACGCAAGTGGTGGCAAGTCGGGCATATTCCCATTCTCCATGTGCAGATATTGCCTATTTACAAAAATGTACAGATCTTTTATATAGTTGTAATATATCTAGTACAGTGATCTTCTGAATTCATTCCTCCACTTGCTTTTTTTAGTTCTGAAAGGATACAAATTCAAAGCTCCTAATTTAAAAAAAAAAAAAGGAGACAGTTATATTAATCATTGCTATCGGAAATTTTGAAAGTACTGTAACAAAGCCACTTCTACACAAAAAGCCACTGTGCAGTACAGTTTCTCAGAAATAAAATCCAATCCTTTTGAAATGAAAGGCAAAAGTGCTACTGATCCATGAAGACCAGAATTTTACCATTCAAATGTGAGGTTCTGCTTTCTTGTGTGGACTCACACCACCCCCACGCTGGGTCGTTAGGAACCTCACTTGTCTGAGCGTAGGTCTATGTGACTGCTTGCAGCGAGCCAAACCCAGCTTTGTCCCACAGAGCTGGGATGACAGAGCGCGAGAGCCCCGGGACCCCGCCAGCGCAGCGCGGGGTCTGAGCTGTGCCCCGGCTCCAGCCTGACCTAGCCACAGCCCTGAACAGCACGACCGCAGCGTCACCTCCACTTCACAGCGTCACGTCGACAGCAGCTTGCAGCCAGCGAGCCAGCTGATACACAGGCACGACAACCTGAGAGTTCCCTGGGAAAAGGAAAGGCTCCGCCGTGGCCCTTGCCTGAAGAAGCTTCACTGCCATGGAGAAGGCAGAGCTCCTTGCTCTGGTGTAAAAGAACAAGTCCTTCCCTTGGAAAGCAGGAGTATGGTTCGTGTTTAATAGTGTCCCTTTGATCAAGTAGTGCATGACCAGAATTATGTTAATGTTTAACCTAAGCTTAGAGACAGAATATCTTGGCCATCTACACTATCCGCTTAATCAAAGACAAATTCTCTTTCTTGAAGGAACAAAGGAAAATTGGCGAAAGATGGTAGCCTTAAGTTGTCCTTAGGTGACATGTGGCCATACATGGATAAAAGGAATGAGGGTACTTCATCCGAAGATCACCGCGGACCACCAGAGACCCCTGAAAAGGAGGAAGACATGCGCAGAGGGGTCTGAAAAGCAGCCAAGAAGAATGACACCACGCAGTCCCACAGTGCATGCAGATTAGAATGAATATGTATTAGATAGATAGAATATGCATGAATTTAAGGTATAAATATATCGAAGAAGCTAGCATTGGGTGTGCTTGATTTGTGGAAAATCCACCGAGCACCCAGGCCTGAATAAAACAATCTCTCTCCTGCGCGCGTGAGGACTGGCTTATTGCACACCGGGTAAAGAATCCGCTTTTGCACAACACTGGCATGGGCCAAAAGCACCACGGGCACTGAACCAGTCTCCGGGCTGAAGCCGGCGTTTGCCGGCACTCAGCGTCTCAGAGGAAGACTGCCTGTGTCATGACAAAAAACCTCAGCAGCTGCAAAATCACCTAAATGTTTCGCACCTTCCAGGAGCAGTTGCTTTCTGTCGCTCGGTCACGATTAGCAAGGTTACTTCTGGCCCGAGGATGCGCAGGTAGCACACTGTCTCTGTGAGGCTCTTTGCTCAGCTAGCAAAGAAGATACAACCCCCCCCAAATTATGCTACAGCTCAGAGATTAGGATAAGATTGGAGTTGGACTGACAAGAAAGTAAGCTTGATACTTGCAAATGATAGTTGACAGTGGTCGCAGTTTCTGTATGCTTCTGGCCTCTTTCCGAAGGGAAAAATCACTGACCGGACAGGAATTACACACCACGGGGGTTTTCCCCCAGTGAGAGACTAATGTGACAGGCAGTAATAGACAAGATTTTGCAAGGTCATGGATTTGAAACCCTGGAAAATTTGGATACATTTTTGGCCACAGGCTTGAATTTTAGATTTTTATCCAAATCTTCTTTTAAATTTTGAACTAGATAGATTCAAATTTCAAGGGACTGAGAAACTTGCAGACAAAGTCATATGACAAATTAGGCACAAAATGATGGGAACACAAGAGACCACTCAAACAAGCTACTGAAATAAGTAACAGATTTTTTCCATCCCTTGATGCTTTTCCAGAAGACGCTTTGCTCAGCCACCAGTTACTAGGCTCCATGGCAAATTGGACAAAAATCTGTGACCTGCAACAAACAGAAGATCGGAGCAGATGGCCAAAAGCCTTCTGCTAGCCTTACGGTGTAAGACCACGTAACACGCAGAATCACTTTTGTCCTATGAGTAACATGCAAAAAAAGTCAGTACTCCAGGTCATTAGAGAGCCATGGATTTTCCGCATTATTTTAGCCAACAGAGAATTCCTAAAAATTACCCCTGGAATGCAAAGAAATTCTTTATTCGCAAGCAGAAAATGCCTGCTTTTCCAGCAGAACTATGGGAGGTAATTCAATCATGGCAAATCTATGGGGAAGTTTTTCGAAATACCACCCTGTGGACAATAAACACCCATTAAATTCTGTTGTTAATGTGAAAGCTAATTACACTGTTCCATTTGTTTTTACTACCAATGACTTGGTGCGTGTGTCAATAAACAGCACATTAGGTCTCTTCTGTTCCGTATAAAGTATGTTTTCTTGATTCAGCCATATACATACAAATGAGCCAAACAAAACAGCATAGTTACTAGTTGTTTGTTTTGTAGGCACTTCTAACTTGGTGCTCCTTTGCCCTGCTCTATCTTTCATCTCTAATACTTGTTAAGCTGCAGTACGATATAAATACCATGTTGTGTTAACAGCACTGAACTTCGGGAACAACCACCCCAATCCATTTCCTATAAAAACCAAACCCTTAAGTGTATCCACACTGAGCTATGCTGCACTTCATTAAGACTGAAATGCAAACCCAGGTTAGCATCTTCTGCTGTTGTTTGCTGCTACTGTACAAAGAGTTCAAATGTTGCTTGAAACCTGAAAGACGTTATGCAGCAGCAATTCGTGGACCAGCCGCCCCAGGGACAGCGGAGCGCTGCTGTTGTGGTTGCTTCCAACCCTGCCATCTCACCAGCCTTCCTGACCAAACAGCCAACACGCGGAGGTCCCTTCAGGCGTCCAGTTGCTAGATTGTGTTTGTAAAGACGATACAGAACAAGGGATTGTTATTTGGGCAAAACTCAAACTGCCTTCTGACTTTGAAACCAAAACCCAAACCATCCTTGGTTTTAATTTCAGTTTCACAGCTTCAAGGAGTAAATGAAAGAGAAATGTCCTGGCTCTACAAGATACCCAACACAGCAAGTCAGGCATTGTCTGGGTCCAGAGGACACTGCCTGTGCTGCAGGAACTCCTGCCTCACCCCCAGGTTTGGCATGAAACTGGGAAAGCCCTTGGCTTGAACAAGGAATGGTTCAGCGAATCTGAAGGTTTTGATGGTCAATTCAAATCTACTTCAGTAAACATATTTGATGGAAAAGGGAAGATTCTGTGAAAGCTCCCTTCACACCGGAGAGATTTTCAGCCGAATTAATCTCTCTCTATGAACACTAAAGTCACCTGTTCCTTCTCCAGGCATCAGAGTAACCAAAAAAGGATTTGAACTTTAAAATTAACAGTCTCTACGGTGGGAGTCAAACAATACTATTGTATCCCTACCAAGCCATTTTTATGTAATGCAGGCACATGTGCTTCCTGCGTCTGGTTTGGACACAAAGGGAGTAACAAAAGCCTTGGGGCTGCTGCTGTAAAATCCTCTTTCAGAAACTCTCAAAATCTCCCTCTTTTAGCCTACAGTTTCAAACTCCCCCCGCGAAAGGGTCTGCCCAACACCAGCCCTGAGGGATCAGAGACCTCACAGATGGCACAGGGATCATGAGAAAGTGAGTCTCTAGCACACTACCACAGACTGGCATTTTATCAAAACCGTTGATCTCTTCAGTATTTTGGCCCATGAGAATCTGAAACAGAAAGCATTGCGCCCACAAGCACGGGCTGATTCATCCCACGAGCTGCCTCCAGCAGGGACCTGCGCCAGCTCACTCCGAGACAAAAAGTCTTGCGACTCAAGACAACTGCAGGATTCATAAATGCACACAGTGCAACATAGGACTTTGGGGCTTACAAAAATGAAACATCAGAATTTCCATAAAGGTCAGAAAAGTATCTTTCTTCTATATACATACAAAGACTATGATACAGTTTTATCTGTGACCATGACAGATTATTTTATTCAAATGCTGCTTTATGCGTATGCTAAATAAATGCTGATCACAATTATTATTTCTTTTTGGAAATCAAACAGTCCCAACTACACAGGAAGATGTGGTCAAATGGGTGACTCTTCTTTTCAGCAGAATACAGCACAAATGCTAAACGTTAAATGCTTCATTGCTCCAGGAAGTTTCTCTTGGATGACTACACCCAAGTGAGACGGTGAGAAGTTTTCTTTTCTTTTTTTGCAAGGAACTAAGTGAACATTTGAACCTAATGTTTCGTTATCCTTCCGCATCAAAAGCAAGTTTGGAAAGTTACTGTTTGAAGCTCCAAAGGAGTATCTTTATTAAAAAGATAAAGATAAAAAAGCAAAACAAACAAACCAAACACACAACAACAAACATCAATTCATCCCTCCACAGCTGGAACCACCACTGCCCTCTACAGTCTTCTGGGAAAGCGCTGTTCACCGACCAGCTCGAGAGGTACTCTGTTCAGCGACAGGCACACACAGACGTACCTACTGTGACTTTAAAGTACCCCAAATTAGAAACTGATTTAAACCTAGAACTTTCGGCTACATTGTCTGCACAATTTCATGCTGAATTTTTAACTGCCTCAAGCCTGTATTTTATGGAGCTGGCTAGGTTATCACAACAATAGCCAAATCAAAACTCGTCTCTGTGCAGAGCTGCCTACAACTGCGTAGTGGAAGGAGCCCCTGCTTGGTCTCCACGTGAAGCACTGCTGGACCCAGAGCACCCGATGCTTCCACCGACACGTCAATATGGCCACGCACACTGGGGTCGGTGCCAAACGTCCAGCTCCAGCAAGAGCTTAGTGAGGAGGCAGAAATCAAGTTACCACGACATACAACTCCCCAAGGCATCTAGCAAATCAGAAGTCAAAACATGACCCCAAATGTGCAAAAAAAAGAAAAAAAAAAAATCCAGAAACAGGCAGGAACAGCAGTGCATTACAGTAAGTCCTCTTTGGAAATCTCTCCGAGAAGTGGGAGAGAACCGGGGAAAAAAAAGAAAACAGTTTCAATAACACATTCTTTCTACTGTTGAAAAGCAGCTGTATAATGGGTTGTATCTTGCCATCAGACTAGAACACTTCTACATGACAGGAAAGAGAGAACACCCTCTGTCAAAGTAGCAGCAGGCAACTTCCATACTAGGTCAACATTTCTGGGTTGTTACTCAAATCTAGCAAGAGAGATACAATAAGAGCCAGAAGCTGGCACAGTCCTGTTCATCGCAGTAAGTGCTGCGATGCCAAGCTGAACAGTGTAGTGGGGGCTTGGACAAAAACATTCCCAGAGTCAACACAGCTTAAGTCTACAGCCCCACTTTTTGATCTATGGACTCTTGGGAAGCAAGCACAATTAGGCCAGCCTGGGACAGACTTCAGAAGTCACTTTTTATTTTGCAGGCCTGCTTTTGCATATACAAATTATTTGGAAGAGAAATATGGGACAGCAGAAATGTGGAAGTATCTATTTTGATGCACAGTGCAGACAGGGAGATATTTAGCTGTCTGATTTCAATACACATTTGCTCGTTTTCAATGAGCTTAACTATTCAGTTCCTTAAGCCCACCTTTTTGGGTGTGCAGAAAAAAATGAGCAAAACGACTGTGATGCTGGGTTTTGAGTAGAAGCACAGCCCTTCTAGCCCAGGTATGTGCCATGTCCGAAGGAGCAAGTCAAGGAACACCCAGACACACTTACTAGCTTTCTAAGTTCAAATGACAAAGCCCCAGGGGTTTGATTTTGCAAATGGAGCTCTCAGCACGCACCTCCACTAGCAGATTGCTCGATCAGCATTTCCACTATGCAGTCTAACAGGTTGAGATCTGAAAACCAACAACTTCCTCTGAGCTAAAAACTTGGCAAAAAATCTTTGGTCATATCAGAAGCAGATTGTGTTTTAGAAATAGATTAGGTTTATATTAGAAAGAAAAAATATTTATTAAAAACCCACACACTATAAAGCAATGGCTTTATCAAGGCCAGCTTAGCTTCTGTAGTTACTGGCTCAGAACTCAGGAGGCTCCAAAAGCTTCTCTGCTCAGTCACACGGTGACGAACCTCCACTATACTCCTACGGTGACCTCCTTCTAAAGGGTTCAATTACAGATTTTTGAGAACATTAATTCTAAGACAGGATGATTTCACTGACCTCTTAAGATAAGGCGCTGGATCTGTCCCCATACTTGGGGATATTCCACCAGATCTTAACTGAGTATCAGGAGCCCTTCCCACTCCAGTCTACTAGGAAATCATTTTGCCAGCTTTCATAGGCTGGAAGATTAGACACAGGCCAAGGAGAAGATGCCCGGGACTACGTAACGGTATGACCACAATGAACGAGAGGCAGGAGTCTTGCTTACTTGCGTGATATTTTTTAACATAGACGTGGAATTTTCTCTTTGGCTTAGGAAGCAGGCTGACCTTCCTCCAATATCATGACAGCTGGTCTGCTGCTGGAAACTCTGTTCTAGTTTAAGGCAGCCTGGACTGAGATCAATGGGCTTGTCTAACGACGTAACAGATAAGTGAAGTTTCTCCCCCAGTGCAGCTGGACCTTGGAAGCATCACAGGATAATGACACAGAGAAACAGCTACACTGCAGATCTCATGATGCAGAAAACCCCTGTTACAGACTGTACTGTTACAGAAAGACAAATGCAGCTAGAAACCAGCTACCACAAAAATAATAATGCACTTTACAACAAAAAGCAATGCTTAAATTATTTCAAAACCACGTACATGAGCATCTGGAAAGGCACATACTTTACATTAGTGTTGGTGCAGATGATGTATTCAATCTCGTCGGAATAAGGATTCTGAAATGTGAAGCTGCTGGTTCTGATCAGCATCCACTCCCGGTTTTTGGTACGAAAACGATACATCACAGACAGGACTTGACCCTTCAGTTTCACAACCTGCAAAACCATTTGGAAAGGTTAATAAAAGGAGATTGCTACCTGCTGTGCAAATGAATAGTAAACAGCAATAACTGGTGTGTTTTAAACTTGAATTATGGAAAGCTATGGACACAGCAGGGAGATTCTTAATTTGAAGAGAATAAGCAAAATCTGATTCATGTTTGCAGCTACTTCCTTCAGAATGAAACCCTCACACTTTGTTGTATAAAATGCCATTTTCCAGCCTGCATATGAGAAGAATACAGATTCAGGACAACCAACAGGTTGTGCTATTATCCCAGCAGGGAAGCTTTAAGAAGGTTGTAATGTGGAATGCTTATCGAGAGATTGACAGAAACCAAACTGACGATCTTTTAAATGTTTAAGCCCACGCAAAAAAATATTTTGAGGTTGACTACCCTGCTTTTCTGCTTGGATACCTACCTATGCAATTCATATATGTGATATACAAATCATACATCAGTATCAAAACCTAGGATAATACTTAAACATGATGGTTTGGTGGTTTTTATTTGAAACCACATGCAGTTGGTCACCCCCTCCACCGCCCCCAACCCCACCATAAGACTCCCAGGATGGCAAAGTGCTAACAAGAAACACTTGCTTCTGGCTTTCAAAAGAAGAAAGAGTGAGCCATTGTTTGAATGGAGAGAACACCAATAAGCCACTATCCATTTTAATAGAATTAATGAAAATGGAGAGCAAATTCTTTGCTTGGACAGCCTATTTGTTTATAACTAGGAATTCAGATGTCTGGCAACACTCAGTTCAAATTCTGATTTTGGTGGCTGAAGTTTTGCTGAAGTCAACAGTTGGGCATCAAGTGAGAAGTAAGAAGCAGCCAGCTAAGCAACTACGCTCACAACAATACTTGCACCCTGGCACTGTAACTGCATTTTATGTGCTATCTAACAATCTTGGTTTAAGTCAGAAGAAAACTTCTATGGTTTCAAGTGATTCAGCTGGCACTTACCTGGGCCACCTGTGCTTATTTTTTATTGCTTTTCCACCAAGCTATCTCAGGGTGCTTCAGGGAAGGAAAGGGAAGGTCTACCGCAAATCTATGCCATAACTCATTGTGGATTCTTAATCCCTATTCACTGGAATTTATTTTGTATTAGCTATCTGTAGCCTGTATTCTCTAAAAGTAGAAAACACAGTATTTATCCTCTGCCTTTATCGACATGCAATTGGATCAAAAAAAAGGCTCCAATCCTGTTTTTTCCAAAGGTGTGCATTTCATATTGATCAACTGGATACAGGATTAAATGGAAAGAATGCAAATAGAAGATACAAAAAGCCTTAGGAATGCCCAGGAAAGTTCAGAATAATACTGAGGTAAATGCCTTTTTGTTTTTTTAATGCTTTTGTAGTTTGAGTTCAGTGAGTGACATTCTTTTATCAGCAATTCTCTATTACCACACCCAAGGTAAAAACCACAGAGCTTGTGTGAAAGCGTCCAATCTGAATAGCATCCTACTGGATATCAAATAGCTGTATTCTGGATCCTTTGATACCAAAGTCTATTTGTTGATCTTGGCCTTGAGACTATCTTCTTCTGGCCCAATTTTCCCACCCTGATGAATGAATTTATCTTCCAAAGGAAGTACAAGCTTTGAGATGGATGCTGGCAATTGACCAAAAACTGCAAAACCCTCCCTCCCTCCTCTGTATGCACTAACCTGGTTCTGATAGTGTCAGCAAATTAGAAATGTCAACTTTTCAGGGGGTTTTATTAAAAAAAGAGAGTTTATTGGAAATCACAGTTACCTTTTTAATGAAAAGTTTTCTAAGGCCAAACTGACACTAATAAAACAAACTGCAGAGATCTATTGTCCTGAAGTCTGAATTAAGCAAATACTAATTCTGTAATAACATATTCAACATAGAGATCGCTGGTGGGAAAATCCTGAACTGTCTTAAAACAGTGCACACAAACAAGACAGCACAAAAAAATTTCAAAACTAATGTTTAACCTTTACTTTCTTACATTCTTGGGAAATAAAAACCACCTGGTGCATAGCTTAACTGTTTACTTCAGTCTTTTATTGCATGATTGAAATCACAGCCCCAATCACACTGCTACTGTACTGAACAAAAATATACTGAAGAAGGAATTGCCTACTAAAGAAACAGCACAATGTTTTCATAGATTGGACGCAGGTCGAGTGAACAGGAACTTTCAATTCGAATCTGCATTTTTTTTCCTGCTGTCTTTTTTTGTATGACCTTAAGCAAATCGTGTAGGTCCCTGATCCAGCAAATCATTTGCGCACACACCTAACAGCGAGGAGTGACAGTGAAGCCCCCAGCAACCAAGTTCAGGGATTCACTGGCAGCCGCCCGCAGCCTGATTTCACTCTCAGCCAACACAGTGAGGACCAAGTCATTAACTTGAATGTTAGTTAGTCAGCCCTTCTGAGCCCCAGGCAATCACTTCAGAGACGGATGTTTGATGTGTTATTATCCAGCAGCTCTCTGTCACTGTCTCTTGGATAAATTAGCGGAATCAATCATGTGGGCATCAGTGAAAAACAGCATATGCGTTCTCGCTGCTCTTCTTGTGCCACTGATGCAACCAGGCACCAGTTCAGGGAGCTGCACCAGCTGCAAGCCAGTCCCATGAAACAAGTGATCAGTCCCTTAGCTGGCCTACCCAGCAAGTCCGTCTGCTAGTATCAGGACAGCAGGAAGGGTGGGGAGCAGAGAAGAGGGGGAGTAGGACCTGACTCCTGGTGACAGCTACTGACCAGGTAGGTTCAGGTGCAGCATCACACCCCCAGCCAAGGTGGGGTAGAGAAGATTACTGCGTGTGGTGACCTGTTTCAAACACCTAACTCTCACAGGTTCCTGCCTGGGAATCAGCACCTTGAATTTCAAAGCTCTTTAGCTGCTGTTTGAACTCAGTCAGTTCAAGGGACATGAGGTGGATGCAGAGTGCTCACACAGATGTCTCTGCTAGCTCAGCAGTGGGGCTGGTAGTCTCTGCTTGAGGGAGGGATTGGTAAGAAATACCTCGAGAGTACTGACATCTTACACTATCTCAAACACTTCTGTAGAGACCATAACCTCAGTTGCACAACCTATTCGATGGACACAGAACAGCATTTCGTTGTTTTCCACAGAGAGCCTTTTCAAGCTCCACTTCCGCGTGCCATGCCTGAATAAATAGTTGGCTATACAAATTATTTTAGAAGTCACTTCATATCCATGTTTCACAGCTGAAAATACATCTCAGCATCCAACGCAAGATGGATCAACAAGACTTGGCTGAGCTATAGGCTGCTGTCAGAAAAATCTGGAACCACTTACAACATCTGAACCTCAGTAACCAGTTGAACACACTACACCGTGCTTACCAGTGCAGCAGGGAAGGCGCTGAAAAGCCCAGCAACAAGCAGCAGGCTTGGGGAAAGTACTCCTACTGCATGTCCCAGATCAATTTGAAACAGTAAGCTCTACAACAGAATAAATGCCTTTGATATAGCTGATGTAAATGTGGCCCACTGTAAAAATGAATCCAGATCAGTAACTCTTTCCATATGTTGCATTTCTTTTGTTACTTCTGTCTGCATTTCAATTCCTAATAGGGAGAAGGGCCAAATTCCCTGTTGATGTAAAGTGGTGTAACTACATTAAAGTATGAAGCACGTCATCTATGCTAGCAGAGAATTCAGGTCATAAACAATCCAGCGTTACAGCACAGTGTAACTACTTTCAAATCAACAGCCCACCTTGCAAGGTAAAAACCTCTGGTTTCCACTTAACATAGTGGGATCTATACAGGGACCTCCAAAACAGCTCTAACTGTGCAGTGAACACTTCTTTAATTTTTTGTAAGAAAACAAGATGTATAACTAGGTGACATTTCTGACAATACAGCCAACACATGCCGCAGTTTAAACTACTGTTTATGCAGCTTAAATGATTACTAACTGAATCAACGAAGTGTTTCGTACCTTGCCACTCCTCCTCCCACATAACAGAAAAAATACGTTGAAATGTAAAATAAAGGCTACTGCTCTGAACATAATTTTACATATTTTGTAAAACAATAACAAAAATAATAAAAACATTGTGGAAGAAAAGGAACAGAACACAGCACCTGTTGGAAACTCTCTCTCAAATGGCTTTGATCTTCAGGATGGCAGAATTCTAAAATATCTTTCCCCAGAAGATCCTAGAACAAAACATAATGCTGTGTAAAAAACTCAAACCACAATACAAATCCATACGCAGACCTGCAAGTAACCCTTGCAGATGCTAGATCTACCACCCTTAATGGGACCAGGGATGAATCATACAAACAAGGTTTGTAGGCATCACGTCCCACATTATATTTGTATTATTGCCCAGATATATGTATTTACAAACAAATTTGAAGTGACTTTTTTAATACCTGTGAAACACCGTCTTGAAGAGACTGACCTCCTCTACTACAGCTCATTTTATGGCATTATTTTTTGTAAAAACAGTTGCTATTAAGCTACCTAAAATCAAAATAAATGGGATAAATCTAAGGAGCAAGAAATCACTTTTGCCTGTAAATTGCAACTGTTGAGTTATCCGAGGGAGAGCTGTGGTAGTCAGGAGTTCATTTACTATTCTACTTAGTTCTGTGACCAGCCTCCAGTTCAAAGGAGCAGATGTAAGCCTGAAGGAAAATAGATGCCATAAATGGTGTTTGCTTATTGTTCAATACATTGGCAGAAGTACAGATCTGCAGTATTAAAACTCTCTCCAAGCACTGTTAACTTTCTATCACAGAAATGTCTTTGCTGGAAAGCTGTGTAAGGTTTAAAGCATCTTGTTGTTACAATTCTAATCGGATCTAAAAGGTAGAAAAAGACATCCCATATAACAAAGGGGAAAACTGTAAATTTTACAGGTGTGGACAGCAAAGAAAAATGAACAGCATTTAGCGCATGAAATGCACTTTAGACATGAAATATCAGCTACAAATATTTCATGTTTTGCTACTTTTGTTTTTAACACACAAATATTTTCTTCATTAGCTCTAACCAGTCTCCACATTTACAGCGACGCACTGACCTGGGGCTGGTAGCCAATGACGCTGATGCACCTTGGGTCGACAAAGGTGATGACTCCATCGGAATTGTGCCTTGACAAGAACTCCGTGGGGACTGACATGCCATTCATGTCCATGCACACTGGAGAGCTGGTTACCTACAACCAACAAAGTCCACAGCGTTTAGTCCACAGAACAGTCACCTTACGTCAAATTTGATTACGTAGCTGAAGAACCGTATCTGTTGGCAGAGTGCTGCCTACTGAAGGAAGTCATACATAAACGAAGAGCACGCATAAATGACACAGAACAGCCATTACTGTAGTTTTCAGGGCAAATATCTCACCCCATGGCACCTACCTAGGCTTAACAACACAGCAGGAAAACAAATACACCAGAAGCTCTCAAAAAGGAGGGATACAGCAAGGATATAAGTACAGTTGGATTCATCTCACTTTGTGGCACCACATTGAAGTCGGACATCTTGGTTCCTGCCTTTGTCAACCAAAAATGAGAGACTTGCAGAGGACAATTCAGCCCACCCATTTTAAGACAGGAAGGTCAATTTCTTGAATAGGCCAAGTCATTATCTGTAGACACATCCAACAGGACCAGCTTAGACTAAACACTCAACTTCCATTCAGGTGAGATGAACCTCACCTGAAACACCCAGAGAACCTGAACAAAGTTCTCCAGAGGCTGAGGTAGGTGATATTTGGCCAGCAAGTGGCTGTTCATAATGAAAAAACACCGTCCTCCGATAAATGATCTCATCAGAGAACGATGCATTTCCAGCTCTCTGCCTGAAACCTGTGCATTCAGGCCACTTCATATCCATACGTTCCCACTGGGACTACAGATGAGACCGTTGTTTTTCTTACAACTTCCAGAGCTATCTCTGTTAACAAGGTCCCAATGCAAAAGGAGCGAAATCTCATTTTTGTGCTGTCTTGAAGCAGATTAGCCAGTTAACTGTACGCAAGATTTCAATTTGCTGTTAGAGAACAAGTTTTTAATTTGCACGCCTTGATTCCTTTGTGATTGAACCCATCCCCAGAGCCTCCTCTTGCCCTTCCTCACATACCCTGCTAGCTCTCCTAACGCAACAGATGTTTTGACACTCCACATGTTACTAACGTGATTTTCTCAGAAATCGTCTTTCTTTGGCAGCTGTAACATATGAATCCCCGTAACTTTCTTCTCTCCATCAGTGGAATGTATTACCACTGATTATAAAAGAATGATTAACCTAAAAGCCATCATGCAATACTTTTGTAGCTCTGCCATCACACCAGAGACATGCTCTGCAGAAGCGCCAACACTTGCGGCACCGTGCAGGCTGTTCACCTCAAATAAGCTGGGTTTGGCACCTGTGCTCTAATGAAAGGGTCGTTCTACCTCGTCAGAAGGAGCGATGCCATCCTAGCAGATGGCAATGAGTGCAGGCCAACAGGAGATCATGCAGGAGGCTCAAACACGTTCACCCATGGCAGAATTCCCAGACTGGGAAGATAAAAATGAGCCTCCCTGCTGCAGTGAAGGAGATTTACTATGACTGCTCTAGCTCCCGCTCAGAACCCTCATCAGCAACAGACAAAGGAAAAAAATGTAATACATCAATTGCAACCGTCTGGACAAAAAAGAGGTAAAATTTTATTCTCACAGTTCCCTCGGCTGACATCACATCTGAATGCACACTACAATACACCCTGAGAATAAAACTATTATTTGTGAAGTGCCTCTTCACTGCCTTATCTTTGCCATTTGCAGAATAACTCCTGCAATCACAGTTTTTCAAGTAGCTGATTAGCCAGAGAGAGAGAATGAATCAAAGAATTGCAGGGAGCACGTCACTGACTTTGGGAGCCCCTTTAACCTACCATCTGCAGCACCCGTACTACTACATTTCTCACAATCTAGAATGTCCCAGCCCTATGCACACTCCAGAATAGCAGGTCTGTACATGCTCATGTTCCAGGAGCATCTTGGCTGCTCTTGTTGGGTTAAATACACATATGCACCAAAATCACATTTTCATCTTGCTCTGTTGACATGTTCTAAACAATTCCTGCTCATGGCAGGGCAGTTGGAACTAGATGATCTTTAAGGTCTCTTCCAAACCAAACCGTTCTATGATTCTATAGTTCTATAAATCACTGGCTGCACACCAACATCAAGGCGCTTCCTGTTTTGGAGACATGTTAAAAGTTACAGTCTAGTACCAGAACTTCGTGCAAATGCCTTAAAACTAAAGCACAAGACTGATTATGTTTGAAGAAGAGTTTATATAAGGAAAAACTTGCATTACCTGAAGTCTTCCTATTGCCACGAGGCAGTATTTACTACCTTGTCCGACATCAGCGTCTTCTTCTGGTATAGTCATTCCTAGATTAAAAGATAACAAATACTGTTATAATAAGGAAATCTGGATGAGCAGAGACGCTGCTGGCCTGGTTCTGCACAATTCTAGATGCCCTGAATCATACAGAATAACCTTCTTGCCTTCTCTAGGATTCGGGCATTATCCCTGGGTTCAGATCAGACGATTTTTCTCAGTCGTGCTTGATCCGACATACCTCACGTGCATACACAGTACCCGCAGCAGCAATTTTGGCTGCCGAAGACAAAGTGGATACAAAAATTTCATTACACACCAAGACAGACAGTAACATTTCCATGAGTACTGCTCCACCGCACGTTACTGGAACCATGGGGTCACTTCATATGGTCAGTGAATGCACACTATGTTCAGTTTTCTTTGTGAATACTGTGTTATAACGAGCCTTAAAAACAAGGCACAGCCTAGATTATTCATGAACTTCATGCTCTTCTTTAACAGCCGGTTTTACTTTTTTCTATAATGGACTAAATCTGGGTCATTGCGTTGAAAGATTGAAAAAATGCGGACGCCTCGCTAACAGCCCTTGTTTCAGTTGTGTAACATGAGTAACTATTATAAACACAGGAATAATTTCAAAACATACATGTGTACTGTTTTCCATCTCGGTGTTTCACAAATAGGAACACTCAGATTAGCGCTGTTTACTTGCTAGTTGGCTAAGCTTTTAGTTAAGGCCATTTCCCAACTCCAGCTTTGAGATACCAATTTCCTATGAAAGACTTGACAAAACATCTTCCAAGAGTGACACCGCTGACTTCTTTTAAGTGATTTGTAAACTCTTTCACAAGGCTTTTCAAGGAATTCAGTCACAGCAGGCAGTGAATCATTTAAGAGGCACTTTAAAGCATTAATGAAATTAATTGCAAAGCCGTTACAAATTATGAAACAACAGCCACTTTATTCTCAAAATTTGTAATTCCTACTGTAAGCCAATCTTTGGACAGTGCAGAGGATGACAGCATACAACTTTCTTAAATGACGCCTCTGAAAAATGACTATAAATGCTGCTGAATGAACTGAGGTAGTCTCTGAAGGAAGTTACTTTGTATCAAAATAATTTAATCTTATCTGACAATCAGCTTCTAAATAGCACTCTAAGGGTATTTTCCAGTTCCCATTGAGCTATACAATAATATAAAATATACAAGGTATGAAAGAAAAAAACCCATATTTTTTTATATATATTCTAACTTTATTTGCAATGGAATTTACAATTTTGGGGGTGTAACTTCATTTGCAGCCCCCGATAGATAACTAGGATTTTATCAGGGGATCTCAAGAGCTTTACAAAGGAGGTGCATTATTGTTCCTTCTATCAAGTGGGAAATTGAGGTGCAGTACCAATTTCAACATCACACACTACAACAGCTGGGCAAAACCCCCTTGTCTTCTACACAATGATCCTGCTATCCAGAGATATAAATGTAACTCCTTAGCTTCCACACCTTTGTGATACCCCTCACCCAACGCCGGGATACTCCACTGAAACATTGTATTAGAAGCTGTATGAGAGGACCAAGGTGGCAGTATGTGACCTTCGGAGCACATTGTAAGAAATCCATCATTAAGCACGTAAGTTAAAAATAACATTGGGTGGAACTGACACATGTTATTTTGCAATTAAACATTATGTTGTGTTTCCGATAAAGGTCCTTCTGCAGGTTACCAGGGACCCAAACTTTCACTCAAGATCCTTCACCTGATTTAGAACATCCTTGCAATGAAGACAACCTGCACTGATGCTCCCTGGGGGCCTGTTCTGCACTGCCTAGAGTGTTCCTTCAAGCAGTTAAAATTACAAAGCCTTGTTTCGGTATTTCACACACTGCTCTTCCAGTCTCTGTTCCGCTACACGAGGCAAACCACAAACAAGGTCCCAAACACAAATCAGCCCCACGTGCTGAGACACCAAGCATACCACGGAGAGCATAAACCACTGACATGGAACTACAGTCAAGAGATTCATATTACAGAATTATTTTGTTTTCCTTCCTTGCTGTGTTTACACGCAGTTATTCCTTCAACACAAGACCTAGTTATTAGCTAATGACAGCTCCAATAGGCAAAGGAACTGAATTTGGCTGCCTCTTGAGAAAAAGAGCGAAAATCACCCTGGAAAAGCAGCAGCAAACAAATCTACTCAAAATTGTGTCCACTTTACACAAAATTTTGGCAGACACATGGCTGCTATCTGCTCCCATACATGTGGGCTGCCCAGAAGGGTGAGCTCCCAAAACTAAACCTAGACTCCTCCACACCATCAATTTTAAATTTAAATAGGTAGAAAATGGTTAACTGAGAATTGTGTCCAGTTTGCAGGGGATGATAACTGGAATCTAGCAGTTTCACCTTACAAAGTGGTGACTGGAGATGTGAACTGAGAGCAGGACAAACTAAACAGTGCAACAGCTTAGGATGAAGCATGAGGATGCTGACTCCACTGCAAAAGAAATGCAGCAGTGTACAAAAACAGCCATGGGAGGAAAGAAAGCCCTGGAGCCACAGAAGAGCTGACCTAACACTTTGGCTGGAAGATGGCAGCAGGGACTGCATCTCTCTGTGAGATGGATGAGGAGTCTCTCGGTCCTCAGTCCTGAATGCCACACCAGGACAAACCTTCAAGCTCAACCATCAGCCAAAAGAACAAACATTTTAAAAGCTGGTGCCTGAAGCAACCACAGTTACATTCAGGCAGCTCAGTACAGGCGGTCTGGTTTCAAAGATGGTGAGCAATTCTAGGTCCTATCACCTTCAGAGGATTTTCTTGGTGGATGTCTCGTGCTTCTGAGAATTTGACCACTTAAACACAGGAGCCTAAATGCTGTTTCAAGGAAATAATTCCAGGCATTCTAGTTGCATAACCTTAACCAAAAGGTCCCTTTAAAATAGAGCTTTCGATTTGAGAAGGATAAATTTAAAGTATTTTCCCTTGACTTCAAAAGATTTTTCAATCATTTCCTTAGAGGCACAGCGTATTGCAACACACAGCAAAGACACTCAGCTGGATGGCTTCCACTTCGCACCATCTTCTTTCTGCAGCTTTCAACAACGCTTTCCTTTTTAGGAACCTGGTCCATGCTTGCTACTGCCCAAATAAACTGAAAGCAACATAAACAATCTCCAAAATTAAACCTAGCTAAGGAACATCATTTCTTGATGTCACTCTGTTGGCAAGGGAGGCTGTTGTTCTAATTTTCACCTTTTTTTTCTCCCCCCAAGATGGATTATATTTGGTCTGTATTAACATACTGGAAAATGTATTAGTTGAGTTATCCCACAAGACACCCTATGAATAAAAAACAGTCTGCCCAGAATTAATCAATACGTGGCCCAATGAATTGCTAACCTTTCCCTAAATGTATCTAGAGTAAAAATACACCAAAGCGATTGCTGCTCACCTGCAGTGTAGGTGCTGTTACTGACAGCATTCCACAGCGGGAAATTGCTTCCTTCACTCTCCTGCTGATGGTTACAAAGTTCCAGCTTTGGGTGTGCTTATACATGAGACGCATTCCTAGAGAGATTTACTCATGCTTTAGCATACTTCCTGTTGAACATACTACAGTATGGGCACGTGCATAAAGATACATGCACTGCACTTAACACTGCTTTGTCCAGCTCTTACCACAATGTCACACTGCTCCTTAACGTCACTAAGTACCATCAGTATCTCCGAAGAGAGCTGCAAAAGCCTCGAGGAAAGCAGCCATGAAACTGATCCTTAGGGGGCATCAACAAAATAAACATACATTAGTTATTCACATTCTTTACACGTAACCCTGTGAAAGGCTTTATTTCTCTACAACAAATATATGCTCTTCTTGAATAATAAATATAGTGCTATGCTTGTTCAAGTTAATATCAACAATTGGCAAAGCTAAGCCTGCAACTGAGCATCACAAATAGAATGCTGTGCCGTTAAGAGGTTATATTTAATTTCCAAGTGTCCTTTATGCCAGCAAACAGTTTCCCACAGGGTAATGACATGTGCTTGTGTGGACATAAGGAACTCTTTAGTTTTCCCAATGAGCCTCTAGCTGGCTCTAACAACAGAACAGCTTCATTTTCTGCCTTCTTTCTCTATCCTTCCACCCCACATTTTCTGCAAGACACAGAATCACGTTAGTGGATTTGTGGTTTTACTTCTCGACACTCAAAAACAAATTATTTCTGAGCCTTTAAAAGGACGTAATTTAAGTGTCCAGTGGTCACTCGCAATCCCCTGTTAATGCCTATCTCCATCAGAACCATTACAGACAGTTACTCGCCTGTGCACGAAACGGCACCGTGTGACTTTGTCTCCCATACACAACAATGGAAAAAGGCTTTCACAAAAAAAGGCTGTGGATGTTTACAGCATACCAAGGAAAAATCTCGTGAAAAATCCCAACAAAACCTAAATTCTCCCCCCCCCCCCAAAAAAAAAAAA